>OOAH01000007.1_pt1 | contig 293718 bp, 243 predicted proteins | sample 1671801 | NCBI WGS metagenome assembly OOAH01 (sample SAMN06348194, study PRJEB24527) | human gut metagenome | biome: human gut; feature: ankylosing spondylitis patient; material: feces | host: Homo sapiens | place: China | collected 2015-10 | reverse complement strand
GACTGTCTAAAATTTATGCGTAATATAAGAATCCCTCAGGTTTTTACGTTGATCCGAAATATCTATAAGAATTTAATCTCTTTATTTATGGGCATAAAAAAAGGAGTACCGCTGTACTCCAACCTTTTGTTAACCTTAAATCTAATACTATGAAAAACACATTGCAAAGGTAGGTACTTTTTGTTATTCCACAAATAAAAAAGATATAATTTTCTGCTTTATAACATTGTTTAATATTTGTATCTTATGTAAACCTTTTTATTAACATCTGTTTTACTTATCTTTGCACCTGTTAAAACTGATAATAATATGGCTTTTGAGGCAACAAAAAGAGAATGGGGCGAATTATATGCATTTTTTCGCCTATTGGCAAATGGTTATGTGTATGCCGGTACTTCTGATGTAAAAAAGAATGAGCAACAGTGTATTCCTATAGCTATGGTACAGCGTGAGGAACATGATGGAACGCGTCAGTATGTTATCGAAAAAAATAATATCCATATAAAGGGCGAAAAGATAGATAAGCTTGTTCCTCGCGAGGATTTCGAAACAGTAGCTGAACTAATATTGCATGCTATTCGTAATAGTCGTCAGGATGATGTAACTTCTCCAGATGGAGTAGAAGAATTTCTTGATGAAGTGGCTATTTATGACTTGGAGGCTAAAACTGACGATCGTACCGACTTTAGTGTTGCATTTTACGATGAGTCGGCTCCGCTTACAGGTTTTTGTGTACGTTCGCGCTTGGGTATGATGTTACCATTGCTTGATGGAGGGCGTACGGCTAATTTTAAATTTGAGCAAACAGGAGTAAAATTTGCCGTACCAACAATAAATAAGATTAATGCGGAAGGTGAGGAAGACGACGTCATATCCCGAATGCTGATGATAGAACGTTTAGGAGGGGTATTGAAATATAACGATGTAGCAGATAAGATATTCAGAAGTAATCTTTCTATGATTGATCTTCACATGGGACGTTTGCTCGCTGAAATGACACGTTTGATGTGGCTGGATGGTATTACGAAAGTATCTGAGCTTACAGAAGCGATAAAACAGCTGAATCCTCTAAAAATAAAGGACGAACTGATAAACAAGCACGGTTTTTATGAGTATAAAATAAAAGAATTTTTATTGGCACTTGCTACAGGTATGCGTCCGGCCAAACTTTACAATGGAATTGAATCAGCTATATGCGGTTTTCTGTTTGTGACAGGTGACGGAGAGGTTTTGTGCTATCAGCGTGCTTACCGTCAGGTCTTTGCCGATTTCCTTTTCTATAATTCACGTTTAGAAAAAGGTTCAACAGAGAAAGATAAATATGGATATCTGGAGCGTGAAAATGGAGTTTATTACTTTAAACTGAATCTGAAAATAGGACTCTTGAAACGCTGATTCAATCAAATACTATTATCCGGTAAGAATTTTATGGAATAATTTAGGAAGCTATTTGAAGGGAAAGTTTAAAGGCAATTGATTGGGTGTAAAATGTTATTTTGAACTTTCTGTGTAGATGAAGCGTTGTCTGTATCTTCTTATCGGATAAATTTGTTAGTATAAAATCTGTGGATTTAGATTTATGCTAATATCTTAATTTGATATTATGAAACATATTGAGGATGGCATAAGCATGTCGTGGCTCCTTTTTATTGTTACTTTTATTTTATGACAATATTTCATTTCTCAAATAAGAATCGCACATTGTCGGATGAAGACTTTGAGATAATTTATATGACTTATTATTCTCGGTTGTACTACTATACTTTTCAATTTATTACAGACGAGGAAAATTCAAAAGATATAGTAAATGATGTTTTCGAAAAAATCTGGATTCAGCGTCATGAGTTGAAATTAGAAACATTGTCTTCCTATCTTTATACGCTTGTTCGTAACAGATGTCTTGATTACTTACGGCATAAAAAAGTAGAACAGCAGTATGCTGATCTTTACGATCTTATCTCACAGAAAGAATTTGATGATTCAGAACTATATGAATATCGGATGTCACGTATCGAGAAAATTATTGAAAAACTAGGAGAACCCACGAAAGGTATTTTTATCCAATGTTATTTTCAGAATAAGAAATATGCAGAAGTTGCTCAGGAGTATCATATTAGCAGTAGTGGCATAAAGAAGCATGTTATGAAAGTTTTACGTTTGATACGGAGGGAATTTGATATAGAGTAACTTTGATATTATCCTGATACCATATAATAATTCATTATAATAAAGACTTGTATCATGAAACAAGATTCAGAAGATAAATTAGCTCATGTTTTAGAAGCGTTGGAAAATCCGTCATCTTTTACGCAAGAAGAACTGAAAAGTTTGTTTTCCGATAAAGAATGTTTGCGATATGCACGTACTATATTATATGCTAAAGAATCTTTGGCTCGACAACAGATTCCTCAACCTGATATTGATAAGGAATGGAGAACTTTTGAGTGTCATCATAAAAAAACATCAATTATTCCAATAATAATAGGTCTGGCGATAGCTTCTTGCATTGCTTTGTTTTTTATATTTAGTTTATCCAAAGAAGTTGAAGGAGGATTGCGGGTTTTTGAGGCAACGCAAATAGTGCAGATTGTAAAAGAAGAAACAGTAAATGGAATGACAACAGTTTATGTTCCACGAGGTATGCAAAAACGACTTGAACTTCCTGATGGTACATGTGTTGCACTTAATGCAGAGAGTCAACTTACTTACGAAACTTCTCAATTTGGCCAAAACGAACGAAAGGTTATACTACAAGGCGAAGCACTGTTTGATGTTGCAAAAGATTCTCTTCGTCCGTTTATTGTCCAATCTGGTAAATTGAGTACTAAGGCATTAGGTACCGTTTTTAATGTAAAAGACTATTTAACAGAAGAGATGAAAATTACTTTGCTCTCAGGTTCTTTGAAAATTACTTCACAACAAAAGACGGATAGTGTATTTATTCATCCTGGTGAACAGGCTATTTTGACAAACCAACAAGAGTTGCGTACAGTCAAAATACCGCAAACTGAAGATATTACATCTTGGGCTGAAGGTAATTTTTATTTTGATAATCAGACATTGGTTGAAATATTGTGTGAACTGGGACGCTGGTATAATGTGAGTGTAATATTTAAAAGTAAGGATTGTATGAACACTCGTTTACATTTTAAGGCATTTCGAAATGAATCGCTGGCTTCAGTTGTGGAATTATTGAATTATGTCAGTAAAAATCCTGTTGTACTTGAAGACAGAACGATAATTGTTGGAAAATAATTTCCTAAAGTGGTACCCGTTATATTGTGTAATTCGTATTGATAGCAGATATAAATTAAAACAATAATTTTATGAAATTACGGTTAGCACAATCCTTTTGCTTCATGTTGTTGTGTAGTTCTGCCCTGACTGCACAAACGACGCAAGCTATCGATGTTGAATTACACAATGTAACTCTGGCAGAAGCTTTGAAAAAGCTCGAAAACGAAAGTGGCACTCATATCTTGTTCGACTATAAAGATGTTGAGTCTTATCATGTGACTTTTCATGCAAAAGATCAGACCCTCGAGGATATAATAGGGATAATATTACAAGAAAAGCCACTTATTTATACGAAAGTACGTGAAAAAACTTATGTAATTCAGAAATCAGATTCTGTACAAAAGAGGTTGGAATATACACTGTCTGGTTTGGTTACAGATTCTCTAAGTCGCCCTATTGATGCTGCCGTTGTCAGCGTAATAAATTCTCAAACAAGTACTTCTCTAAGTCAAGGTATTACGTCTGATAAAGGTATTTTCAAACTCGCTGCAAAAGGAAATATTCAGTTATATGTCAGTTGCTTAGGTTATATTCCCTTTTTGACCTCTTCTTTTGAGCTTGACCAGGATACTACTTTTCATATTAAACTCCAATCTGCAAGTATACTTCTTGACGATATACTTGTGATAGGTGAAAAACAGACTCCGTCTGTACGAATTGTAAATGGTAATACAGTATTTTTTCCAAAAAATAGTTCTACTTTAGCTGGTAGTTCTGCTTTAGATGTGTTAAAAAAGACACCAGGCATATTGGTAGATGGTAACGATAATATCAGTATAGGTGGGAGAAATGGCGTATTGATAATTTTTAATGGAAAGCCTACTTACATGAAACAGGAAGAACTGGTTTCCATACTGAAATCCATGTCATCGTCTGCCGTAACTTCAATAGAGATTATCAATAATCCTTCAGCTCAATATGATGCCGAAGGATCTGGAGGAATAATTAATATTAATACACAGCAACAGCATTCCGAAGGTTATTCCTTTTCGATAAATAATGGTGTATCTTATTGGGATAATATTCGTCAGAATACTGAGCTAACATTTGGTTATACACATGGTAAGTTTAGTCTAGTAAGTAATTATCATCATCAGTTTGGATATTATAACTTGGATTATGGGATGCGTCGTATTCAGGCGGGGAAAGAATTCTATAGTCCGACTATTGATACAGACAAGCGGAAGACTATTGCCGGAAGTTTAAATTTTGAATATAAATTCAATAAACAAAATCTCGTTGGTGGAGAGCTTACGGCAAATGCCTTGTTGGGGCCTGGGCAGACTATTACAACAACAGAGATCAGAAACTTGGAACAAAATAAACTTGAACAGATTCTTTATGCTAGAAACGAATATTATATGCAAAAAGGGAATCGTTATGGAGCAAATCTCTATTACGTATCAACTCCTAAAGAAGGTGTAAAATATACAGTTGATGCAAATTATGCATGGTTTGATGGTGGCTCTGGTAACTTACAGCCTAATACATACCGATCGCCAGATGGGATGGTTTTGAACGATTTTCTTTATAAATCGGTAAACAGTAGGAATATTCATATTTATGCTTTAGCATATGCCCAGCAACATAAAATTGGAAAAGGTGATTTAAAATCTGGTATTAAATATTCTAACGTTAATGCAGACAATGGTTATAAATTTTTTGAGATAAAAGATAATAAAGAGATAATAGATGTTACGCAATCCAATGACTTTACTTACAAAGAACAAATACTGGCTGCATATTTACTCTATGTATATCCGTTGAATAGTAGGATAAATTTGGAAGTCGGGTTAAGAGGTGAAAAAACTTGGTCTGAGGGAGATTTGTTTACTGTAGATGGAGTGGGTGATAAGAATAACAGAAGAAATTATTTCAATATATTTCCTTCTGTGAGTATGAATTATCAGATAGCAGACGAACAGGCTCTTTCTATCAGTTATGGGAGTAGGATAGACCGACCTGCTTATCAGGATTTGAATCCGTTTGAGTACTTACTGGATGAACTTTCGTATTGGAAAGGAAATCCTTTCCTTATGCCTCAGAAAACTTATCGGATCAGTGCAACCTATAGTAATAAGTACACTTCTGTAACCGCTGCTTATACCTATATGAAAGATTATAAGGCGCAGATTACTGATACTCTGTCTATTAACAAAGTAATTATGACTCCTAGAAATATTGGTAAGCAACAACAGTTCTCGATAACCTTTAATCAGGGCTTAACTCCGGTTCAGGGGTGGGAGATGAATTTGAACTTAGTTGGTTATTACGTTTATAAAGATATTGCTTTTGATACGTACCGGAAATTTAAAAAAGATGCTATAGCTGGAATTTTTACCATGATGAATACATTTCGTCTTCCTTGGGAACTTCGATTGGAAATGAATGGGTCGTATGCAACTAAAAGACTTGGAGCCTCAAATGAAAAAATGGATTCAAGTGGATACATTGATATAGCACTTGGCAGGGCGTTTATGAATAAACGGTTAGCTGTGAATTTATCATTGACAGATTTGTTTTGGACTAACAATTGGGATAATTATAGTTCATTTGAAGGTTTTCATCTTTGGAATTGGGGAAAGGGTGAGTCAAGACAAATAAAGCTGAATATATCTTATAGATTTGGAAAAGAAAAGAGTAGAACTCATAAGCAAGACTTTAATGAGTTAGATCGTTTGTAGTTTACCAAACATCATTGATTATTATTTCTTTTTTTATGAATAACGGAAGAGCCATAGTATTCCTAAAAACAGGTTTACTATGGCTCTTTCTATATCCAGTGAAATTCACTGATGAATTCCCTTTAGCTGCTTTTGTTATTTGCTATATTTTTCGAGCAATCCAATGGCTACTTCATCACCCAGTTCTTTAGCCTTTTTCAGATTAGCAATACCTTTTTCTGTCTGTTTCTGCTGAACCTGAATATAACCTAACATACGGTAGGCTGGAGCGTTTTGCGAATCAATAGAGATTGCTTTTTCGAGAGCTTGAACTGCTTCTGCTGTTTGGTTGACACGTAAACATACTCCTCCTTTTTCTACCCAGTAATTTACATTTTGAGGATCCAGTTCGATAGCTTTATTAATATCATTTATAGCTTGTTGGAACATGCGGCATTGCATTTCTGCCTGCGTGCGGATCAGATAAAATTCGGCAGAAACTTGTCCCATCATGGCATCATAAAAATCGTTGTAATCTGCTACGGCTCCCCGGAAATCTTTAACAGCTGTTTTGGCTCCCGCACGTTCATACAGGTATGGAGCTGCATCTTTTCCGTATGGTTTATTAAAGCGTGCTACAGCACTATCCATTAGTGCAACGACTTCTTTTTTGTCTACACCTTCCATCAAGTCTTTTGCTTTTGCACTTGAATAGAATGTAGCTGCCGATGCAAGTGAGCTTTTGTTTACCGTATCATAAGCTGTAAAAGCTTCAGCGTATTTCTGCATGGCAAAATAAATATCTCCCTGTACCTGATAATAGATGGGCTGTTGGGTTATCTGGATAGCTGTATTGATTTCATTAAGTGCCCGTTCGAAAGTCCAGTCTGCATATGTAGGCTTGTCTCCTTTATTCAACTGGTAACTGTAAATCAGTTTGGCAATATTATAATGGGCATCATCTTTTTGTTTGGCAATGTCGAGCATCTTCTTCAGATCTTCTTCGGCAAGTGCATTGTGACTGTCATCACCGAAATTTATGTAACAGGTAGCACGGCGCAGATACCCTTCCTGATTCTCTGGATATTGGCTGATGAAATCGTTTAACAATCCCAGGTAACTGTCACGATCGAGTGTAGATGCTGCCATGTAGAGATAAACCAATGCTTGTGATTCATCTTCAGGAAGCCCTTTCTTTATACCGATAGAGTTTAGCGTAAAATCATTTACCGATAGTGCACTGATAGATAGTGATGAAGCATAAGTTACTCCAATAGCATAGCTTTCTTTACTTTCCGGATCAGAATTTTTTTGAATAAGTCCCAGTACTTCGCCATTTCCGTTCATTATCGGACAGCTTACAGTTTTATCTGTCGTTTGCATATTCAACGTATAGTAGAAAGAGTTATTCCCTATCGTGTCAATCTTGGCAATCGTTCCATTCTGTCCGTTGGCAGACTTCTGTGTTGAGTAGGGAAGCAGGTAAACTGTTTCTCCTGGTGTAGCAGCTTGTAATGCTGGTTGTAAAGCTGCTGCCTTTTTGTCGAATTCCGTTTTGAACTTAACGACATCGTAAATGTCGTTTGCGCCCATAATATATTTTACAGGTAGTTCTTTACCATCGGCGGTAACAATGACTGCATGGTCGGCTCCTTTAAACAGACTGTAGTCGGAAACAGCTGTTCCCTGTTCATCTATATAGAATCCGTTTCCTGTATTCAGAATTTGATTATCTTTGTTGTAGGTGATAACCGAGAATACAGCCTTTTTGGCCTTATTTGCCCATTTGGGGAGTTCTTGTGAAAATCCTGTAAGGAAAGACATTCCACAAGCTAATATGAGTATTGTCTTTTTCATGTGTCTTTAGCATTTACGTTTTATTCTTCATTTGTGAATCCACGTTGCTTAACAGCTTCGTAAATCAGGATTCCTGCAGCTACAGATACGTTGAGTGACTCGATGGAGCCAAACAGAGGTATTTTTATCCATTCGTCGCATAAAGCAAGATGCTCGTAAGGAACACCGGTGTCTTCTGCACCCATAATGATACAAGTTGGATCAGTATAAGTTGCTTTGGTATAGTCGTAGTCACCTTTTTCGGTTGCTGCTACAATTTTGAATCCACTATCTTTTAAGAACTTGATAGTGTTAGTAAGGTTGTTTTCGCGACATACGGGAATGGTATGCAATGCTCCTGCTGAAGTCTTGATTGCATCGGCATTTACGCTGACACTATTTTTTGAAGGGATAATAATAGCATCTACTCCGGCACATTCACAAGTACGTGCAATGGCTCCGAAGTTGCGTACATCAGTCAGTCCGTCCAGCATGATCAGCAACGGATTTTTTCCTTGTTCAAACAGGAAAGGTACAATGTCTTCCGTACGCTGGTAGGTAATAGGAGAGATGAAGGCAACTACTCCCTGATGGTTTTTCTTTGTAATACGGTTGATACGCTCTACCGGTACGCGTTGTACAGGGATGAATGTTTCCTTTAATACAGCAAAAAGCTCTTTCGATAAGTCGCTTTGGATATCTTTTTTTACCAGTACCTTATCGATTTCCTTGCCTGCCTGTATGGCTTCTATAACGGCTCTTACGCCGAATATCATTTCATTTTTTTCAATCATATGCTGTTTTCTAATTTCGTTTAAAGATTTGAATTTCCTTCCAACAGTGCACGTGCATTGTTCAGTGCGGCCTCAGTCAGCGTACTTCCACTTAACATATTGGCTATTTCTTTTATACGTTCGTCATTGTTCAGCAGACGAATGTAGCTGTTTGTTCCTGTTTCTGTATCTTCTTTGTACACCTTATAATGCGCAATGCCTCGTGCTGCAATTTGCGGAAGATGGGTAATGCTGATAACCTGACGGTTCTGGCGTCCCATATCTTGCATGATGAGTGCCATCTTTTCGGCAATAGAGCCGGAAACGCCCGTATCGATTTCGTCGAAAATGATAGTCGGCAGTTTTACGGCTCCGGCAATCATAGCTTTTAGTGAAAGCATTACACGGGCAATTTCGCCACCGGAAGCGATGGAAGCTACATTTTGTAAGGTTCCGTTTTTGTTGGCTGAGAAAAGGAACGTCACGCTGTCCATTCCGTTGGCATCTGGTTCTTTGCGTGGAGTAAGCTCTACCGCAAAACGTACATTGGGCATACCCAACGGGACGAGTAGGGACTTCATATGCTCTTCTATATGTCGTGCAGAAGCAGTGCGAAGTGCTGTTAGTTGGGAGGCTTGTTGCAAGACAGCGTTATACAGCTTCTCCTTATGTTGATTTAATTCGGCAATGCGATCGTCGAATGAGGTAATAGCATCCAGTTGCTGTCGATAGTGTGCTGTCAGCTCGATAAGTGCTTCTGTTGATTCTACCCGGTGTTTCTGCTGAAGGCTATATATCAGATTCAGCCGCTCGTTTACATATTCCAGTCGTGAAGGGTTAAATTCTATTTCTTCTTCAGCTCCGGATAAATCGTGTGCAATGTCTTTCAGCTCAATATAACAGCTGTTCAGTCTTTCAGCCCAGTCGGAGGCAGGAGCATATACACGCGATATGGCTTGCAGGGTTTGCATACACTCTTTGGTATGTGAAAGTGCACCGCCTTCATCTCCGTCAATCAGCTGTTCGGCTTTATATAGTCCGGCTTTTATCTCTTCCGCATGACTTAACGTATCTGCTTCTTGTTCCAATTCTGTTTGTTCGCCTTCTTGTAGGTTGGCTTCCTCCAACTGTTCCAGTTGGAAACGAATATAATCTTCGTCTTGGCGACTTTTTTCAGCTTGTGCGATAAAATCATCCAGCTCCCGACATACTTGTTTATAGTCGGTATATACTTGCTGATATTGAGCAAGCTGTTTGTCATCTTGTGCCAGAATATCGAGAATGTTCAACTGAAATCCTTCCTTGTTAAGGAGCAGGTTCTGATGCTGGCTATGCACATCAATCAATTTTTCGCCCAAAAGTTTCATTTGTGCCAGCGAAGCCGGAGTATCATTGATAAAGGCGCGGCTTTTACCATTTATTGAAACCTCCCGGCGGAGAATACATTCTTCTGGATCATATTCGATATCGTTTTCAGCAAAAAAAGATTCCATTCCATAATTTGAAATATGAAAATGGGCTTCGACAATGCATTTTGATGCTCCATTTTTAATCGCTTTTACATCAGCACGCTGTCCCAACAATAATCCGATAGCTCCCAGAATGATAGATTTTCCGGCTCCTGTTTCACCTGTAATAACCGAAAAGCCGGATGTGAAATTAATATCCAGCTTGTCGATTAATGCATAGTTTTGTATGTAAATGGACTGTAACATATGTATTCCTTTCGGTGAGCTTAGTGAAGTATAGAGGCAAGTTTGTCAATAATATCTTCAGCTACTTCCTTTTTCCCTTTTAGTGGATAAGGAGTTTCTCCTTGTCGTTCGATGATGGTAATTTTATTGGTATCGCAACGGAAACCGGCACCTTTATCGTTCAAGGAATTGAGTACGATGAAGTCAAAATTTTTCCGTACGAGTTTATCTTGGGCGTGCAGAATCTCGTCATTAGTTTCTAATGCGAATCCGACCAGGAGCTGATGTGGCTTTTTCTCTTTTCCAAGTGCAGCAGCTATATCCTGAGTTGGCTTCAGACGTAATACCAGATCGTCTTTCTCACGCTTTATTTTATGATCGGCAGTTTGTTCCGGAGTAAAGTCGGCAACGGCAGCACAGAGGATACCTGCATCTGCCTGAGCATATGCTTCTTTGGCTGCTTGATACATTTGCTCTGCACTTTCTACATCTATGCGGTGAATGTTAGGATGAGATACATTCAGGTTTACAGGACCACTGATTAGTGTCACTTCCGCACCACGTTCAGCACAAACTTCTGCCAGTGCATAACCCATCTTTCCGGAAGAGTAGTTGCCGATGAAACGTACCGGATCTATTTTTTCGTAAGTAGGACCGGCTGTTATCATTACTTTTTTGCCCTTCAAATCTTCTTGTTTGGCAAAAAAGTTTTCTAGTGCTTCCACTATTTTTTCAGGTTCTTCCATTCTTCCTTTACCAACCAGATGGCTGGCCAGTTCGCCCGAAGCTGGCTCGATGATATGGTTTCCATATGAACGGAGGATATCCAGATTATGTTGAGTAGAGGGATGCGCAAACATATCCAGGTCCATTGCCGGAGCAACGAATACCGGAGCTTTCATCGAGAGGTAAGTTGTGACCAGCATATTGTCTGCAATACCATGTGCCATCTTACCAATGGTGGAAGCTGTGGCAGGAGCTATGACCATTGCGTCAGCCCACAGTCCTAAGTCGACGTGACTGTGCCATGTTCCGTCGCGTTGTGAAAAGAATTCACTGATAACAGGTTTGCTGGTCAGTGCCGATAGTGTAATAGGAGTAATAAATTCTTTTCCGGCCGGGGTGATGACGATTTGTACTTCTGCGCCTTTCTTTATCAACAAGCGTGTCAGTACCGCAGCTTTGTAGGCTGCAATACTGCCTGTAATACCTAATACTATTTTTTTCCCTTTCATTATACTTATTTCACCAATCCGCTTTCGCGCAATCTGATTTTTGTCAATACATTCTTTGTATTCAGTGTAAAGTCTCCGTTTAATATCCAGCCATAGTATCCCGGATCACGCTGTAATACCTCTGCTACAGAGATTCCTTTGTATTTACCGAAATTGAACACTTCTACACCGTTGTCATCAAATACAATACGTCCTGCAAAATCTACATTCTTGCTATAAGTAGAATATTCGGACAGGAATTTGATATCATTTTCCAATACGTCCGGATAATGATCAAGCTGGGCCTTCAGCACCTCATAAGTTGCACGTGTGTCTGCTTCAGCGGTATGGGCATCTTCCAGATTCTTTCCGCAATAAAATTTATATGCAGCTGATAAAGTGCGCTGTTCCAACTTGTGATAAATAACCTGTACATCAATAAATTTACGTTTGGTAAGGTCAATGTCTATACCTGCGCGTAAAAATTCTTCGACAAGCACCGGTACGTCGAAACGGTTGGAGTTAAATCCGGCAATGTCTGCTCCTTCCAGGTCGCGAGCAATGTCTTTAGCTATTTCCTTAAATGTCGGACAGTCGGCAACATCTTCGTCGTGAATACCGTGGATGGCAGTAGAAGCTTCCGGTATATGCATCTCCGGATTGACACGCATTGTTTTGCTTTCCTCGTTTCCGTTAGGATATACTTTCAGGTAGCAAATTTCGACTATACGGTCTGTATTTATGTTCGTTCCCGTCGTTTCCAGATCGAAGAAAACCAACGGGTTCTTTAAATTCAGTTTCATATACAATATTTTTGTTTAAGCTTTAAATAGCTCTGAAGTTAGTTTTTTATCAGTCGTTCAGCATCATCGGCATCAGCAGCATCAGGATATCTTCATTTTCTTCCTGTTCTTCCGGTACGATGACTCCTGCACGTGACGGATCTGCCAGTTCGATAACTACATTTTGTGCAGAAAGATTGTTCAGGATGTCAATCAGGAATGATGACTTGAATCCGATACTCATAGCATTGCCTTCATACTGGCAGATGATTGTTTCCTCTGCAGAGGTAGAGAAGTCGATGTCTTGTGCTGAGATTTTCATCTGATTTTCAGACAGACTCAGTTTGATAAGACTGCTGGCCTGAGAAGAAAATACAGAAACACGGCGTAATGCGCTGATAAATGCAGCACGGTCGATGGTTGCTTTATGTGGATTGTTTTGAGGAATTACCGAGTTGTAATTAGGGTAACGTCCTTCGATCAGACGGCAGACCATGCGGTAATTTTCTAAAGTGAATGAAGCATTGCGGTCGTCGAAACCGATTTGTACATCACCTTGTTCTTTCGGCAACAGGTTCTTAAGCAGGTTTGCAGGCTTCTTAGGCAAAATGAATGCAGCTTTTTCATCACTATGTGCAGCAAATGTTTTGCAGCGAACTAGTTTATGACCGTCAGAAGCTACCAAAGTAATGTCTTCTGGAGTTATATCAAAATAGATACCGTTCATTACCGGACGCAATTCGTCGTCGGCTGTTGCAAAGATGCTGCGGTTTACTCCACCCATGAGGACATCAGCAGGAATGTTGACTTGTACGGCATTACTGCCCAGATCCTGTGTTTGCGGATATTCGTCTGCATTCTGTCCCATTAAACTATATTTACCGTTTTGGTATTGTACAGTGATTTCCAAATTGCTTGGGTTAATTTGGAAACTCAATGGTTGTTCAGGAATTTCTTTCAGAGCTTCCAGTAGCGTTTTTGATGAAACGGCAAGACGGCCGTCGCCATCGAACTCGTTCACTTCGATGGAAGTAGACAATGTGGTTTCATTGTCGGAAGCAGTCATCGACAGTGTTCCGTCTTGTAATTCCAGAAGAAAACAATCTAATATCGGTAATGAGTTTTTTGAGTTGATAACACGACTGATAGCCTGTAAGTGGCTGAATAAGGCTGTACTTGAAACAATAAATTTCATGGTCTTTCGTATATTAATTATTTTCTAAATTATATCAAAATATGTCTTTCGGACGAATGTTTTTGTCCGGATAATAAAGCACTTTGCAGTGTGCTGTTAATCTTGCCAAAGTTACGAAAAGATTGTAGAAGCATTGCAAAAAAGAGGGTAAAAATTAGTTTTCTTCTTCGGAAAAGCGTAATTTCGTGACCGATTTAAAAACTTAAAATATGGAATTAGCAGGAAAAGTTATAGCAGTTCTTGAACCCAGAGGTGGTGTTTCTAAGAGTGGTAATGAATGGAAGGTACAGGAATATGTCATCGAAACTCACGACCAGTATCCTCGTCGGATGTGTTTTGATGTGTTTGGGGCAGACAAGATACAGCAGTTTAATATTCAGGTAGGTGAAGAATTGAATGTCTTTTTTGATATAGATGCTCGTGAATGGCAGGGACGTTGGTTTAATAGTATCCGTGCCTGGAAGGTAGAACGCGTTTCTGCTGCTCAGCAGATGCCGCCTATGGATGCTCCTTTCCCTCCGATGAATGCTGCACCGGCTGCTCCGGTTGACTTTGCTGCATCGGATGAGAAAGATGATTTGCCTTTCTGATCATTCTTCTGTTGAAAAATATTACGGGCTCATGCAGTATGCTTTACAAAGAAAGCGGTTTGCATGAGCCCGTCTGTATTATAAGCTGTATGTCCTTTATTCAAAATCGGCAGGGTAGGCCAGTAGTTGATACATGATAGCTTTTGCCATACGGTAGTGTCCTTTTGCATTAGGGTGAAGGCGGTCAGTCACTTCATCGTGGAAATATTGGGTATGGGTGTCAAACATTGGATATAATCCGCTGATGCTGTTTAAATCTATTACTGGAACAGCCCATACGTTTCCGGCTTCCTTTATGACGTTTACATACTCGTCTACGTATAATCCTAGTTTATTGGGAAAGGCTTCCTCTGGCTGAATGTTTTCATTGCTGAAACGTGCTTGAGCCCGGTGTATTGGAGTCATTAAAATAATTTGTTTGTCGGGAAAGTTTTGTTTCAGGTAACTGAGGGCTTCATTGATTCTACCACGGAATGTATTGCTGTTCAGATCGGTATTTCTTCTCTTGCGTACTTCTTTTCCTCCACCTTTTACAGTTGTTTCTTCGTAGCTGAACGTATACCATTCTCCTAAGGGAACTCCGGCATTATAATCGTTTGTCCCGGCAAAGATGATAATGGCATCTACTTCATTTCCGATTTCTGCTTTCAGCCTCTGTGCTTGTTTCAGTACACCGTTCCATTGATTGCCATTGATACCATAAACCAGAGGTTCGATCCCCAGCATTTCTGCCAGATATTGCCAATAATTTTTGGTGGTTCCTACATGCTTTTTATCGGTGATGGAATCACCTAGGAAGGCGACTCTTTTTCCTTTCCATTGACTCTTTTGTATGTTTGTCGATGCTTTTGGCTCATCTGTTATTGCCATACAGGGACTTGTCTGGGTGCTCAAGAGTAGTCCCGACAGAAGATATGCCATATATTTTGTGTACATGATGTTTCTTTTGTTACTGGATACTAAAATGAGGTGAAAAATAAAGCACAGATTTCACGAATTTATCAGATGTTTTTACCTGAAAGTAACTCGTGTAATCTGTGCTTGGACTGGGATATTATTCTTTTATTCCCACTCGATTGTGGCGGGTGGTTTTGAAGAAATATCGTAGCAAACGCGGTTTACGCCTTTTACCTTATTGATGATGTCATTTGACACTTTTGCCATAAATTCGTAAGGCAGGTGAGCCCAGTCGGCAGTCATAGCATCAGTACTTGTGACAGCGCGCAATGCAACGGCACGTTCGTAAGTACGTTCATCACCCATTACACCAACGCTTTGTACTGGAAGCAGGATAACACCAGCTTGCCATACTTGATGGTAAAGAGCTGTTTCATTACCGTTTGCATCTTTTACTTTCCAATCGCGCAAACCTTGGATAAAGATATCATCGGCGTCTTGCAGGATACGTACTTTTTCACGTGTAATATCACCGAGGATACGTACGGCAAGTCCCGGCCCCGGGAACGGATGGCGAGTGATAAGATGCTCTGGCATGCCTAATTCACGACCTACACGACGAACTTCGTCTTTGAACAGCAGGCGAAGAGGTTCGCATAGTTTCAGGTTCATTTTTTCTGGCAAACCACCTACGTTGTGGTGACTCTTGATTACAGTACCTGTAATTGACAGAGATTCGATGCAGTCAGGATAGATAGTTCCCTGAGCCAGCCATTTTACATCTTTTATCTTGTGAGCTTCTTCATCGAACACATCGATAAAGCCCTTACCGATAATCTTGCGCTTGCGTTCCGGTTCGGTTACGCCTGCCAGTTCACTGAAGAATTTTTCGCTTGCATCTACACCGATAACGTTCAGACCTAGACATTCGTAATCATGAAGAACATTCTTGAACTCATTTTTACGCAACATACCATGGTCTACAAAAATACAGGTCAGGTTTTTACCGATCGCTTTGTTCAGCAATACGGCTGCTACTGATGAGTCGACACCGCCACTCAGACCGAGTACAACCTTGTCGTTGCCCAATTGCTGTTTCAATTCGGCTACGGTTGTTTCGATAAATGATGCAGCACTCCAGTCTTGCTTTCCGCCGCAGATGTCAACCACGAAGTTTTTCAGCAGTTGAGTACCATCTTCGCTGTGGAATACTTCCGGATGGAATTGCACACCCCAAAGTTTTTCTCCTTTAGCCTGATAAGCTGCTACAGCAACTTTGTCGGTTGAAGCGATGATTTCGAAATTTTCAGGGATAGCTGTGATTGTATCTCCGTGACTCATCCATACCTGAGAGTGTTCACGGATACCTTTCAACAAGGGATTCTCATGATCGAACGTTGCCAAGTGTGCACGGCCATACTCACGAGTATTGGCAGGTTCTACCTTTCCACCGTTGGTATAAGCCATAAACTGTGCACCATAGCAAATACCTAAAATAGGATATTTGCCTCGGATATCGGTCAGATCAACCTTGAAAGCCTTTTCATCATAAACAGAGAATGGGCTTCCTGACAGGATAACTCCGATAACCGACGGGTCATTGTGTGGAAACTTGTTGTAGGGAACAATCTCGCAATACATGTTCAGCTCGCGTACACGGCGGCCGATAAGCTGCGTGGTTTGTGAGCCAAAGTCGAGAATAATAATTTTTTCCTGCATATATTTATTCTATCTGTAAGATTTTCTATGCGTGCAAAGATACTCATATTTTTTTATAAATACTACAAGTGCTTTGCAAAAAACCTGGGCATGTTTTATGAAAAACATCTCGATATTTTTTTATTTTTTGTACGAAAGTAGAAAACCTTTGTACAAAATTTTTAGAGATATCGAGAACTTTTAGTTGAAATATCCGGAGGCAGGCATTTTTGCTACAAAATATTACGGAAATGAGGATACGGAGTATGTAGAGGGATAATTTCTTCTTGGCATAATATAAATAAGGTGTAGAAAAAAGTCTGGTTAGAGAACATGTAGAGAGGGCTTTTGTCTTTTCCTAAAAAGAAATAAATGTATCAAAAACTTTGTAACGTATGTTTTGGGGAAGCATTGTGTAGAAGGTTTTGCTGGATGAAATTCAAGCAACGTGTAAACTATGGATTGCAAAATGCTATAAAACATCCTTTCTTACTGAGGCATCAAGGAAATTTGCTGAAAAAACGTCTTGATTTTTTCTTAATTTTAATACTTTTCGTGCCTAAGTTCAAAAAGAAATTCTTATTTTTGCAACGCAATCGGGAAAGAACGGATGATATGATTCTGAAATTTCCAGTGATTGATTTTGAAAAAGCGAGTGTTTTAAAATTGTATTATAAAACCTTTAAAATTTAAACAAAATGATTAAAGTAGGTATTAACGGTTTCGGTCGTATCGGCCGTTTCGTATTCCGCGCAGCTCAGAACAGAAACGATATCCAGATCGTAGGTATTAACGACTTGTGCCCAGTAGATTACTTGGCTTACATGTTGAAATATGATACTATGCACGGTCAGTTCAACGGAACTATCGAAGCAGATGTTGAAAACAGCAAATTGATCGTTAACGGTAAAGAAATCCGTGTAACAGCTTGCAAAGATCCTAAAGAATTGGCTTGGAACGAAGTAGGTGCTGAATACGTAGTAGAATCTACTGGTTTGTTCTTGACTAAAGAAAAAGCTCAGGCTCACTTGGAAGCTGGTGCTAAATATGTTGTAATGTCAGCTCCTTCTAAAGATGACACTCCAATGTTCGTTTGCGGTGTTAACGAAAAGACTTACGTTAAAGGTACTCAGTTCGTTTCTAACGCTTCTTGTACTACTAACTGCTTGGCTCCTATCGCTAAGGTTTTGAACGACAAATGGGGTATCACTGATGGTTTGATGACTACAGTTCACTCTACAACTGCTACTCAGAAAACTGTTGACGGTCCTTCTATGAAAGACTGGAGAGGTGGTCGTGCTGCTTCTGGTAACATTATCCCTTCATCTACCGGTGCTGCTAAAGCTGTAGGTAAAGTTATTCCTGAATTGAACGGTAAATTGACTGGTATGTCTATGCGTGTTCCGACTTTGGACGTATCTGTAGTTGACTTGACTGTTAACTTGGCTAAACCAGCTACTTACGCTGAAATCTGCGCTGCTATGAAGGAAGCTTCTGAAGGCGAATTGAAGGGTATCCTGGGTTACACTGAAGATGCAGTTGTTTCTTCTGACTTCTTGGGTGACACTCACACTTCTATCTTCGATGCTAAAGCTGGTATCGCTTTGACTGATACTTTCGTTAAAGTTGTTTCTTGGTATGACAACGAAATCGGTTACTCTAACAAAGTATTGGATTTGATCGCTCACATGGCTTCTGTAAACTGCTAATCAGTTAATTAAAACCATATAGCGAAAGCCGCTCGGATTTCCGAGCGGCTTTTTTTGTTGTATGCAAGTTTGTTTTCTTTCTTTGTATGTTAAGTATTTAAATTCTTCTCTGAAAATGATCTCTTTGGGGGTTCTTGTATTATATCGTAAAGGGATATTATAGATTGAGAAACCCATTTATTGATATTGTCAGCATAAGATAAGTTTGCTGATTTGTAGCATGTTTATTCTTAGGTTAGGAGATATCCCTTTTAAGAAGATCTTTTTACAGGAAAGGAAGAGGAGAGAGAAGAGAGAATTTTGGGTATAAAAAATATCCTGAATGCTTTTACAACAAGAGCATTCAGGATATTTTTATCTGGTATTTATTGATATGACAAACGAGTTGAATTTACTTTTGTACCGGATTTGTGTAAATGATACTCATTTTAATTCGTTGATTTTCATCGGATGAATTGTTTAGGTCTTCACCACCTACTAGCATAGCAGAATTTACATTCAGGTCGTTTTCTACTCCGATGATGTTACCTTGTGAGTCTGTTTCTGTTGTTACAGGTACAAGTAATAATTTGTTCCAGTCTTTATGCTCGTTTTTCCAATTATTCCATTCTGTCTCTCCCTTTTCAATTTCAGTTCTTATTTCACTGAATATATATGATATCAAGCGGTTTAGCTTTGAAAAAGAGTATGAGTTAGAGTTAGAATCATACGTTGCTAAGAATGTCGTTTTATTGTCATGTACCTTATTGTTTTCGAAGAAATCTTTCATTTCGCTTTTTCTTACCATAAGCAAGGTTCCGGGGGTTCCCATTTTAAAAGGAGTATTGCTTTGATCTTTCAGTTTTTGAAATGAAACAGAAATCGAATTTAAGGTATCATTTTTGTGGGCTTCATACATTTCTTCAATAGGAAGAGTTACTTCTGTACAAAGACCGGCAGGTGTTTTAAGGTATGTACATTTGGTATCGTTTACCAGTTCTTTCATGCCTGAGTTTTGAAAACGGGTAGACATGAAAACTTCTTTGGTAGATGACATCGGAACGATTGTATGTACCAAGGTGTCTTTATCTTCCTTTGTTTTTGTCCAATATGCTATGGTCAGATGAAGATAGATATCAGAGATATACAAAATAGAACCTTCGCCGCTAGTGGTATGTACATAAAATCCTTTTAGTACATTGTTGATGAAAGACTCAGAATCCTTAAAATAAGGATGGATAGTCTTTCCGTCTACAGTTTCTGTATAATTGTATTTCTCAAGAAAGTCTTTACAGAAATCTTTTCCTAATCCAATAGAAACATTGGGGTAATAGGTATCTTCATTTCTGATAGAATCAGGAATAGTACGGTCGTATGCTGAATAATCTTTTGTGGCTAGCGGAGCAGCATTTTTATCGTAATAATCTGTCGGTTCCATATTACTATAATATAATGCTTTATCCGTACCGTCGTCTTTGATAACCTTGGTTAGCGGATCAACCTGCACACGAAGGTTTGCCAAAGAATCTCCAAAATAACTCGTATAGTATAATCCCAGCGTTGCTTCTTTAATTTCTTCAATTCTATCTGGCAATATAAAATTCTCAGGACAGTTTATCTGAACTAGAAAATCAGAACTGAAAGTGCCATAATCCTGATCTGTAAATTTACCGAGATAAGCCGTACTAGAACGTGAATAAACAGAATCTAACAAATGAGATCTTGTTTCAATTGTATACGAATCGGCTTTAGCCGGAATCATGTCATTGTCGGCCACAAACTGACCGATTCCTGTCGTTTCGTCATCACAACTGTAGAGTGTGGCGGCAATTCCTAATGCTACCAAGAACTTGAGTTTCATTGTTTCAAATTAAGATGTTGTATATTAAGAGAGTTATTCGGCTTCTTCCCATACTTTATCGTACAATGCATTGCATGCATCAGCGTAAGTATCTTCGGGTTGATAGTCGACTACCGGAATATTAAGGCTACGTGCATAATCCATAATAGCCGGATTTACATTTTCACTGTTTTGGATAACTCCATCTGAGTATGTGATAGCCAGTTTGCATAATTCATCATGGTTTACTGGGTCTGCTATCATGTTAAGGTCGTCAGAAGTTATGTCTCTAAATAAAATCTGGTCTTTAAAGTTGGGAACCAAATTTGATTGGAATCCGTTGCCGTAAACCGAGAAAATTACTTTTGAATCTCTGAACGAGGGTTCGTCATAATATGCTTTTTTTATGAATAGAGGTACAATTGCACTCATCCATCCGTGGCAATGTATGATATCCGGACACCAGCGAAGTTTTTTAACGGTTTCCAATACGCCTCGGGCATAAAAAATAGCACGTTCGCCATTATCTTCATATTCTTTACCCTCTTCGTCGGTTGTCATCAAACGGTGCTGGAAGTAATCATCGTTGTCGATAAAGTAAACCTGGCGTCTTGCAGCTTGGATAGAGGCTACTTTAATGATCAATGGATGGTCTGTATCATCAATAATGATGTTCATTCCTGATAAACGGATTACTTCGTGTAATTGGTTGCGACGTTCGTTTACATTGCCCCATTTAGGCATGAATGTACGGATTTCACGACCTTTGTCCTGGATGGCTTGTGGTAGATTTTGACCGATTAGAGATAATTCACTTTCGGGTACGTAGGGAGTAATTTCTTGTGTAATGAATAATACTTTTTTCGCGCTCATGTTATTTTAATAGTTGCTCATAAACATTTTGCAAAGATATAAAAAAAATGGACGAGAAAGGCAAATACCTCTTGTTATTTATTCCTTATAGTTTGTTAATGTCTTGTAAAATAGAGTGTTGCAAATGAAACTATTTCATTTTGCAAGTAAATGCCCAATAAAAAACTTTACTCTTTTTTATCAATCTGTTTTATTATATGATAAAAATGTGGTTACTTTGCAGCCGATTTTAGAAAACTATAGGTTTAATAATCAAAGAAAATGAAGTTAATTCAAACTATTCAAGAACTTCGTACGGAGTTAGATGCGCTTCGTAAGGAGGGCAAGACTATCGGACTGGTTCCTACTATGGGAGCTTTGCATGCAGGTCACGCTTCGCTTGTAAAACGTGCTGTTGCTGAAAATGACGTTGTTGTAGTGAGCGATTTTGTGAATCCCACTCAGTTTAACGACAAGAATGATTTGTTAAAATATCCTCGTACTTTAGATGCTGATTGTAAATTACTGGAGGAGTGTGGAGCTTCGTTTGTATTTGCACCGTCAGTTGAAGAAATTTATCCGGAGCCGGATACTCGTCAGTTTAGTTATGCTCCACTTGATACAGTAATGGAAGGAAAGTTCCGTCCTGGTCATTTTAATGGAGTATGCCAGATTGTAAGTAAGCTTTTCCTGATTGTTGAGCCTACGCGTGCTTATTTTGGAGAAAAAGATTTTCAGCAGCTTGCTATTATTCGTGAAATGGTACGCAAATATCCTTTCAATCTGGAAATTGTAGGTTGTCCTATTGTTCGTGAAGCAGACGGGCTGGCTCTAAGCAGTCGCAATGCTCGTTTAAGCGATGAACAGCGTATTCAGGCTTTACAGATCTCAAAAACTTTGTTTGCGAGTGTAGAATATGCTCAGACACATACATTGGCTGAAACAAAAGCATTCGTGGAATCTGCTATTTCTACTGCAGAAGGATTAAGATTGGAATATTTTGAAATTGTAGATGGCAATTCATTGCAGACTGTATGCGATTGGAAAGATAGCAGTTATATCGTAGGGTGCATAACTGTTTTCTGTGGAGAAGTTCGTTTGATAGATAATATTAAATATAAGGAGTAACGGCTATGATGATAGAAGTGTTGAAATCAAAAATTCACTGTGTTACCGTAACTGAAGCTAATTTGAATTATATGGGAAGCATCACTATTGATGAAGACATCATGGATGCTGCCAATATGATTGCCGGGGAGAAGGTGCAGATTGTGGACAACAATAATGGTGAACGTTTTGAAACCTATATCATAAAAGGTGAACGTGGGTCAGGATGCATTTGTCTGAATGGAGCTGCTGCGCGTAAAGTGCAAGTAGGAGATGTGGTGATTATTATGTCGTATGCTCTAATGGACTTTGAAGAGGCCAAAACCTTTAAGCCAACAGTGATATTCCCTGATACGGTAACAAACAAGATAGTATAAAAAATCCCGAAGTTGGTTTTCTGACTTCGGGATTTTTCTTTTTATATAGTGGCATTTTTTTATGCCACTATATAATTACTATAATGATTTCTCTTTGATAGTACCAGTCCGGTAGGCAACAAGCAATTTCTTCAGATCATTTATCTGTATGCTTAATTCTCGCCCTTTATCGGTGTCTTTTACCATCATACGTTTACTGCTCATTTCCACGATTTGAGTTGTTGATTTAATATCAAGCCCTTCTTCTATCGCTTTTTGAGTGGAAGTAAATGGTTCGTGTTGTACTAGTTGGAAACCGCGTGAGTGATAAACAAGTGTATATCCCGCAATACCGGTTTCTGGCTGATATGCTTTAGAAAAACCTCCGTCGATAACCATCAGTTTTCCGTTGGCTTTAATCGGTTTTTCTCCTTTTACAGCTTTTACAGGTACATGACCGTTGATGATGTGGCGATGTTCGCCTTCTACACCGAATTCATCCATAATCATATCGCATATATCTTCCCGATCTCGTAATGTATAATAGAAACCTTTTACTTCTTTATGCGTTTCTTTGTCAGTTAGGAAATAGCGTTCGAATGTGGCCATTTTACTTTTATCGAATGCTGGAGAATTTTTTCCACACCATAAATACCATACATAGTCAAGAGCAAAGGCCTTTTCTTCGTTGTCGTTTTCTGCAAAATAAGCTGTGCGTATTAATTCGCCTACTCGGCTCAATAATGCTTTGCCTTTATATTTCTTCCCTAGAATGTCTACTTCTTTCAGAGAGCCGTCTTCGTTGAGAGGCATGGAGGCATGAAACAGTAGGTTAGAGTTGCATACATTATACATACAGCCATAGCGGAACAGACACTTCATATGTTTACGAAGCTTCTCACTTCCGGTGAATGAATGATGTAATTTTTGTACTATATCTCTTTCTTCGTCGGTTAGCTTATAAGGATCTGCCGGATCGATAGTCGGGAACAAACCATCACGCAGGGCGTATTCTTGTCCATCTAATGTGATGACCTTACGTTCGAAATCTATATGGTGCAACAATAATCTGTCTTCCATTTCAAATTCCGGACGGCGGCGGATAATTTCTGCTTCCAGTTTAAACTGGATGATACTAATGGCCTTATGCATTTGGGCAATCAGACGGATGGTTTTATCATTGTATGGACTTACTGCCTTGTCTATTTTTGGGGTAAAGCATTTACATGGATCATCGGCATAAGTTTCCATGGCAAATGTGGCCAGAGGAAGCAAGTTGATACCGTAGCCATCTTCCAAAGCCGAGAGGTTTCCATAACGCATGGCAAGTCGTAATACGTTGGCTATACTACAGTCGTTTCCAGAAGCTGCTCCCATCCACAATATGTCATGATTACCCCATTGAATGTCAAAATTATGGTAGTTGCAGAGAGTATCCATGATGATGTGAGGACCAGGACCACGGTCGAATATATCTCCCAAAATATGTAAGGAGTCGATAGTTAGCTGTTGTATCAGATTACACATTGCAACAATGAAATCATCTGCTCGATGTGTGTCGATAATAGTACTGATAATAACATTGATATATGCTTGCTTGTTGGGCTCCATACTGCTTTCGTGCAGTAATTCTTGTATGATATATGAAAATTCTTCAGGCAATGCTTTACGTACTTTGGAACGTGTATACTTGGATGACACATTCTGGCAGATTTTTACCAGCTGATTTAACGTAATAACATACCAGTCTACAATATCGGTTTCGACATCTTTTACTAATTGTAGCTTTTGTTCCGGATAGTAAATCAGTGTACAGATTTCCTTCTTTTCAGATTCGCGTAATGTATTTCCGAATATTTCGTTGACTTTCCGTTTGATAGCTCCTGAAGCATTTCTTAAAACATGCTGGAATGCCTCATACTCTCCATGTAAATCGGCCAAAAAGTGTTCTGTACCTTTAGGCAAATTCATGATTGCCTCCAGATTTATTATTTCGGTACTGGCCGAAGCGATTGTAGGAAAGCTATGTGAAAGAAGTTCCAGGTAGCGGATATCTTTCTGTATCATTTCCAGTGTAATCTGTTTATAGATTTTCATGTTATTTATTTAGGTTAGAATGGTTAGTTATAAGAATATCATTAAAATAAGTTGTGCAATGATTACACGTATAAACATACCGAGAGGATAAACGGTTGCATAACTGATTGCCGGATTATCATTCGGGATTATATCGTTTGCATAATTCAGAGCCATTGGATTTGCCATACTTCCACATAGCATACCACAGGTGTTGCCAAAGTCCATTTTACAAAGACGAAGGGCTACCAGTGCCATAATGACTACGGGAATAAAAGTAATGAGAAAGCCTATGCCTATCCATAATGCTCCTTCGGGACGCATTACTGTATCAAAGAAATGGGCTCCAGAGTCAAGTCCCAGGCAGGCCAGATAGAGTGACAGACCGATTCCTCTAAGCATCAGGCTGGCACTACGGGTAGTATATGTTACCAAATGTAGGCGAGGTCCGTATGAACCTATCACTATACCTGCAATAATCGGTCCTCCAGCAAGTCCTAATTTTACAGGAGAACTGATTCCCGGAATTGCAATAGGGATAGATCCTACAATCAATCCTAAAACGATGCCAATGAAAATAGAAGCCAAGTTGGGATCTTTTAAGGTTTTTACAGTATTACCCAATACTTTCTCTACATTTTTTATAGCAGCGGCTTCGCCGACAACAGTTAGACGGTCACCTAGCTGTAATACTAATTCGGGGGTAGCCAGTAGTTGAACTCCGCTACGTAATACACGGCTGATATTTATTCCATAGGTATTTCTCAGGCGTAGTGAACCAAGTTTTTTTCCGTTTATTTCCGGGCGGGAGATGACAATATGCTTTGAGATCAATTCACTGTCGATGGCATTCCAGTCAATGTCTTCTTTGTTCCAGTCTTTTTTTTCTTGCTCTCCGAACAGAATTGTCAGAGCCTGTACATCTTTCTCTGTTGTGATGACCAATAACCGGTCATGTTCTTTTAATATTTTCTCAGAAGTAGGGATAGACACTTGTCCATTTCTCCACAAGCGTGATATGACAAATTTGATGGTGCTTATATGTACTAAATCTTGGATGCTTTTATTGTATATTGCTGGATTGTGCACTTGAAAAGTTGCAATATATGTATGATTGGGATCTTCGTGTTCATGCTGCTCCATATCAGCGGGCCGAACGAAAAGCTTCTTTACTACAATAATAGCTAGAATAACCCCAACGACACCTAACGGGTATGTTACAGCACAGCTCAGTGCAGCTCCACTTGTTGATTCTCCTAACTGTTTTAGTGTTTGTTGTGCAGCACCCAGAGCAGGAGTGTTGGTTGTAGCTCCACATAAAATACCTACCATATCGGGCATAGATATAGGAGTAATCGCTGTCAGTGCCACAGCCATAATCGTACCCAATAAAATAACCCCTAGTCCTAACATATTTAACTTATATCCGCCTTGTTGTAAAGAACTGAAAAAACCAGGACCGACTTGTAATCCTAGGGCATATACAAATAACACAAGTCCGAAGCTTTCAGCGTAGGTAAGCATCTGTGGGTCAATAGCAAATCCGAGATGTCCGGCTAATATACCCATGAAAAAAACAAATGTCACTCCTAAGGATATTCCACAAATGTGTAATTTCCCTAGTCCAAGGCCAGTAGATATAATGAGGGACAGTATGATTACTGCCTGTAAGGCTGTTTGTTCAAAAAATAAATCGTATAACCATTCCATGTTGTAAAGATACATAAAATAAAATTATTATCGCCACAAAGGACACAGAGTGACACTCTAAACAAGTAAAATTTGTCTTGTGTACAACTCTGTGCCCTTTGTGGCAAGAATAATTTGTTTATCGCACGAATAATAACTCGCGATACTTCGGCAATGTCCACATCTGGTCATCGATAATCAATTCAAGTTTGTCGATATGATAGCGGATCTGTTCCAGCATTGGAGCAATATTATCATGGTAGGCGATAGCTTTTTCTCTTTCGGTGGTGATACGGTTAGCTACTTTACGAGCTTCCACCATTGCATCTACATGGTCTTTGATAAATGCTGTATGTTCTGCTATTTCCTTGATTATTGCTAGATTTTCAGCTGACAATACGGCTGCTTCATCAGCTGGGAAAAGTGATTTCATCTTGTAGGCATTATCTATCAGTTTTGTCTGATATTCAATAGCAACAGGAACCACATGATTCATTACTAAGTCGCCTAGAACACGTGCTTCGATTTGTATCTTTTTAGTATACATTTCCCATTTCACTTCGTTACGTGCTGCCAGTTCTTTTCGATTCATGACTCCGGTAGATTCAAACATATGGATTGTTTCCGGTTTCAGATAATTATCGAAAATAAGTGGACAGCTGGTTTCGCAATCCAGTCCACGACGCAAGGCTTCTTCCTTCCATTCATCACTGTAGCCATTTCCGTCGAAACGGATAGGTTTACATTCTTTGATGTACTGGCGGATTACTTGGATAATTGCCGAAACTTTAGGCTCACCTTTTTCGATCAATGCATCTACGTCTTTCTTGAATACTGTGAGCTGTTCTGCTACAGCAGCATTCAAAGCAATCATAGCGCTGGCACAATTGGCTTCTGAACCTGGAGCACGGAATTCGAAACGGTTTCCTGTAAACGCAAAAGGTGAAGTACGATTACGGTCGGTATTATCAATCAGAAGTTCTGGTATTTGGGGAATATCCAGGCGCATACTTTGCTTGTCTCCCAAGGCTACTAACTCATTGTTTGTACTTTCTTCCAAATGGTCGAGAACTTTGCTTAGCTGAGTACCCAGGAAAGATGAAATAATTGCAGGAGGTGCTTCATGAGCTCCCAGACGATGAGCATTTGTTGCGCTCATGATAGAAGCTTTCAGTAGACCATTATGATGGTAAACTGCCATTAGCGTGTTGACAACGAAAGTGATAAAACGCAGGTTCTCTTCCGATGTCTTACCCGGAGCCATCAACAATGTTCCATTATCTGTACCCAATGACCAGTTATTGTGTTTTCCTGAACCGTTTACACCTTTGAATGGCTTTTCATGAAGCAGCACACGGAAACCGTGATTACGTGCGATTTTACGCATCAGCGACATGATAAGCATGTTGTGGTCTACAGCCAGATTACATTCTTCATAAATAGGAGCTAATTCGAACTGGTTGGGAGCAACCTCATTGTGTCGTGTCTTGACAGGAATACCTAATTCCAAAGCCTGAATTTCCAGATCTTTCATAAATGCAGCAACACGGGGAGGTATTGCGCCAAAATAATGGTCTTCCAGCTGTTGGTTCTTTGATGCTTCATGTCCCATAAGTGTACGTCCTGTCAGCAGTAAGTCCGGACGTGCAGCGTACAGACCTTCGTCAACAAGGAAATATTCCTGTTCCCATCCCAGATACGAAATAATCTTTTTTACGGAAGGATCGAAATAATGCATTACATCGAGTGCTGATTTTGTTACGGCCTGAATAGCTTTTAGTAATGGTGCTTTATAATCCAATGATTCTCCTGTATATGCTATAAATACGGTAGGTATACACAATGTATCATCTACGACAAAAACAGGTGAAGACGGATCCCATGCACTGTAACCACGTGCTTCAAAAGTATTTCTTACTCCACCGTTAGGGAAGGAAGAACCGTCTGCTTCTTGCTGAACAAGAAGTTTACCTGAAAACTCTTCCAGCATACCACCTTTACCGTCATGCTCAACAAAGGCATCATGCTTTTCTGCTGTACCCTCTGTTAGTGGCTGAAACCAGTGAGTGTAGTGAGTTACACCTAATTCTACTGCCCATTTTTTCATTCCAGCAGCTACCTCATCTGCAATACTTCTGTCGAGTGCAGCTCCGTTGTCAATAACATCTATTAATTTGGCATATACTTTACTTGGCAGATATTTGAACATTTTTTCCCGGTTGAACACATATTTAGCGAAATATTCGCTTGGGCGCTCTGACGGGGGAGTAACTTCAATTGGTTTCTTGTGAAACGCTTTTTCTACAACTCTGAATCTTAATTTTGACATAATACCTAAAAATAATTTTTATGTTGTTTTTTCTTGTATATTATCTTTTTTGTGGTTATAAACATCGACGGAGGCGATATATTGCTTCCTTGCAATCTTCTTTTTTGCCAAAACCGGTAAATCGCATATATCCTTCTCCGCTAGGTCCGAAGCCGATACCGGGAGTTCCTACAATATGTGCTTCGTATAATAGCTTGTCGAAAAACTTCCACGATGACATTCCGTTAGGTGCTTGTACCCAGAGATAGGGAGCATCTTCACCTCCTGCTACTCTTAGTCCGAATTCGGTTAATGCTCGTTTCAGTATTTGTACATTGTCCATGTAGTATCGGATATTTGCTTTTACTTGCTCTTTACCTTCTGGAGTATAAATAGCTTCAGCCCCTCGCTGGGTAATATAGGATGTTCCATTAAATTTTACTTCCTGATGCCGCTTCCACATTGGATTGAGTGGGATGCGCTTGCCAGCCAATGTCGCTGCTGTTATTTCTTTGGGTATAACCATATATCCACACCGCACACCAGTAAACCCGGCTGTTTTCGAAAAGCTTCTACATTCTATGGCTACTTTTTTAGCTCCTTTTATTTCATAGATGGAATGTGGTATATCTGGATTCTGAATATATGCTTCGTAAGCTGCATCAAAAATGATCAGAGTATCATTTTGAAGAGCATAGTTTACCCATTTTTTAAGTTCATTTTTGCTAAGTACAGTTCCCGTAGGGTTATTGGGGTAACATAAATAAACGATATCAACGCGCTGGCTAGGGATTTGAGGAATAAAATTATTTTCCGGAAGGCAAGGCATGTATACTACATTGCTCCATTTACCATCATTTTGAAGTTCTCCAGCACGTCCACAGGAAACATTTGAATCGATGTAAACGGGATAGATGGGGTCTGTAACTCCGATACTATTATCATGACGAAGAATGTCACCGATACTACCGGTATCACTTTTGCTACCGTCACTGATAAATAGCTCACTAGGTTCCAAATGTATTCCCCTTGCAGCATAGTCGTTTTTAATAATTTCATTAATGAGAAAATGATAACCTTCTTCAGGACCATATCCGTGAAAAGTTGCTTCATGTCCCATTTCGTCTATAGCCTTGTGCATGGCTTCTATACAAGCTGGGGGAAGGGGAAGAGTGACATCTCCTGTTCCTAAACGAATGATATCAGCTTTAGGATGAGTTACCCTGAACAAATTTACTTTCTTCTCTATATCCGAAAAGAAGTAATTGTTCGGTAATTTCAGGAAATGTTCGTTTACTAACGCCATGATATGTATTAAAACAGTTCTAAATGTTTATCCCAATTTGGGGCAAAATTACGAAAATTATATGATCTACAAAACCGTCTATTTCCTTTTCTTTATTTCTTGTAAGAAATTTGTTTGCATTGTATCGTTATAGGTGATTTTTTCGTAATTTTGTATCACCAAATTCAAAAACTATAACTTGTAATTTATAAGATGAATCAAATGAAGCCGCTTACGAAGTCGCAACAGTTTTTTAGGGAAACTAAAGACTATTTGATGATTGCTTTAGGTATGCTAATGTATGGTGTGGGATGGACAGTGTTTTTGTTGCCTAATGACATCCCATCGGGTGCGGTTCCCGGTATTGCATCTATCGTGTTTTGGGCAACAGGTTTTCCGGTTCAGTACACATATTTGATTATTAATTTTTCATTATTGTTGCTGGCTTTGAAAATACTGGGACTTAAATTTTGTCTGAAGACAATTTGGGCGGTTGCCGTGTTAACTATATTGTTGGCTATAATACAAGATTTGATAAAAGGTAGCTTGATACATGATCAGCCTTTTATGGCATGTGTGTTAGGGGCTTCATTCTGCGGGGGAGGCATCGGGGTTGCTTTTTCTGCAAATGGAAGTACCGGTGGAACAGATATTATAGCTGCGATAGTCAATAAATATCGTGATATATCATTAGGACGTGTCATCCTTATGTGTGACATAATTATTATCTCTTCCAGCTATTTGGTTTTACATGATTGGGAACGGGTTGTATACGGATATGTAGTTTTGTTTGTTTCCAGTTTTGTTCTCGATCAGGTTGTGAATAGTGCTCGTCAGTCTGTACAGTTTTTTATAATTTCTTCTAAGTATGAGGAAATAGGAAAGCGTATTAATCTTGATCTCCATCGTGGTGTAACCTTTATTGATGGTGTAGGATGTTATACGCATAACAATGTGAAAATGATGTTTGTATTGGCAAAGAAAAGCGAATCGAATACTATTTTCCGTTTGATAAAAGATATAGATCCGGGAGCTTTTGTATCTCAAAGTGCAGTAATCGGAGTCTTTGGAGAAGGTTTTGATCGTATTAAGGTGAGATGATATAATATTAACTAAGGTAATATGGAGATTGTATGATGACAAGTGTTGAGGTTGTGCGGCAAATGGCCGCCGGAAAGCAAGTTTTGCTGGAGCGGGAAAGTATTCATGCAATGGCAGACATTCTGGTGTGTAGGAAATATAAAAAAGGTGAAATTATTTTGAATGAAGGCGAGGTATGTGAATGCATGCGCTATATAGAAAAAGGAATGACTCGCCAGTTTTATTTTAAATATGATAAGGATGTGACTGAGCATATCGGATATGAGGGAGGAATGATAATATGTCTGGAAAGTTATCTGAAACAAAAGCCTACTCGTATAATGATTGAAGCTCTGGAACCAACAGTTTTGTGGGAAATAAAAAAAGATGATATAGAACGTTTGTCTATGGAACACTCAGATATCGGAGTGTTATATAGAAAGTTCTTTGAATATTCTTTGATTGACTCACAGATTAAAGCAGATACATTGCGTTTTGAACCAGCACACGAACGGTACAACAAGCTTCTTCAGTTGCATCCGGAGATATTAAAACGTGCACCGCTTGTTTATATCGCCTCTCTGCTTCAAATGACACCTGAAACATTGAGTAGAGTACGTTCTGCTAGCTTAAATGGATAGAATTTCTTTTTGAGAATATAAAATTACCGCTGTATAGTTCCCTTGGTGAATAGGGAGTTTATACAGCGGTAATTTTTTTAGAGATATAGTAATTTAAAATAATACGATTCCAGCTTCGAAGGTTGCTTTGTGATCGAACATGCTACTGTGACCATACTGGCGGGTCCAGCTGTATCCTCCTGAAGCAAAGATTCCCAATTTACTTCCTATGCGATATTCTACGTTTATTCGTGGTTGTAAAGCATATAGTCTTGCTGGTATTCCTTGGTTCTTATTATCAAGTGTTTCAATATGGTAAAATCCTGCATCTGCACTCAGCTCTAGTCGTGGGAGGAGAGAACAATATAAGCCTCCCCGATAGAATGCCGAAACGGATGCTTTATAATCGGAATTTAAGTAAAATGCTCCGCCTCCAAGTTCTGTATATGTATGTCGATTTTTAAAACGTATAGCCAGATTTACCTTGTTGAGATTGCCTCCCGAGATAATCATCTGGTATTTTGTATGGGGAGTAATGTTGATACAGCCTATTTGATGTGCTGTACTATCTTGACTGATATTTACAATACCCAGTTGCAAACCTTTTGCAGTTTTGACAGATACATTTGCCAGACCTGCCTGCAAACCGTTGTTCTGTTCTCCATAGTTTGTGATACCCAATTGCATTCCTCGATTATCCACAGCTATATTTCCTAATGCAGCAAGTTGCAGACCTTTGTTCTGAGTTCCGGCAACGTTCAGTAAACTGGTGAGCTGTACTCCTTTCAGGGTTTCTCCGCTTACATTCATTAAACCACCTATAAAGACACCTTTTTGTGTTTTCTTTGTAACATTGGCGAGTCCTGCAAAATGTACTCCTGAGCTATTTCTGCCTGCAATGGTTACTAGTCCACCTATAAAAATACCTTTTGCATCTAGTCCGGCAACGTTTCCAATAGCAGATACTGCGATTCCTGATGAGGAATTTCCTGTTACATTCATTAGTCCGGCAAGTGTAACTCCTTTTGTGTCTTTTCCGGTTACATTAGCTATACCTGATAACTGAAATCCAGACGCATTTAATCCTGTAACATTGGTTATTCCTGCTACTTGAAATCCTATGGAATGATAATGAGTTATACTGGAAATTGCATTGATGCCTACACCATTCAGGCAACTATAATTGCTTATGAGACCAAGATTCAGATAGGTTCGTGGAGGGTCTTTCTTCTTATTTGTGATATTAGCTGCTAGATTTACTCCTTTTTTCAATCCTTTATTGGAGCGTGTTTGAGCATAAAAAGGCATTGTTCCTGCCAGCAGACAACCTGACAGGAACATGCTTATAAGTTTGGTATTAAGTTTCATCAGTTTTTATTTTACATCCTGATAAAGGAATCGCTTGATACTCTTTTTCGGAGTCTTTTCGAATTCTTCAGGATAGATTTTTATTCGTGAAATTTGTGAATAAGCTGGAAGCTCTGCATTTAGCGTTGTGCGATTTTCTTCCATTGCTGCTTCTATGTCGCTGTCGCTCATACCCTGCGAATATGCATCTTCAAAATCAGGATAAATCAGGGCAACGAGTTTATTGTCGTTTTGCTGGATAACGATACACTCTGCGACAAATGGTAAGTTATTCAACTTTTCTTCTATCTCTTCTGGATAGATATTTTGGCCGGAAGGACCGAGAAGCATGTTTTTGCTTCTTCCTTTGATGGTTACGTTACCTTCTTCATCCATTACACCCAGGTCTCCCGTGTGCAACCAGCCATCAGCATCGAGAATTTGTGCTGTCGCTTCAGGATTTTTGTAATATCCCAACATAACATTATCGCCACGTGTTAGAATTTCTCCTACTATATTTTGTGGGTCGGGACTGTCGATACGTACTTCCATACGAGGTGCTGCTTTTCCGCAAGAACCCGGTTTGAAACGCTTCCAGTCTTCATAGCAGATAATCGGGCCACATTCAGTCATTCCGTAACCTACGGTATAAGGAAAATCAATGCTTTTAAGTAATTTTTCTACTTCCTGGTTGAAAGCAGCTCCACCGATAATAACTTCGTAAAAATTACCTCCAAACCCTTGAATCATCTGTTCACGGACAGCTGCTTTTATCTTGTCGTTGATAATGGGAACCTTCAGCAAGACTTTCATCTTGAGTGTTTCCAGTTTAGGCAGTACGTTCTTCTTAATAATTTTTTCTATTATCAGTGGTACGGCAATAACAATATGCGGCTTAACATCAGCAAATGCCTGGAAAATGATTTTGGGACTAGGCATACGAGTGAGAAAGAATACATGACATCCACAAGCAACCTCATATAAAAACTCGAATGCCAGACCGTACATATGTGCCATTGGCAGCATGGAAACAATTCTGTCGCCAGGCTTTAATGTCAGTACATCGAAAGCAAACTGAGTATTAGCCCACAGTGAACGATAGGGAAGCATAACTCCTTTCGAAAAACTTGTAGTTCCCGAAGTATAGTTTATTACAGCCAGTTCCTCCGGATTGTCGCGGCGGTATGATACATGTTCACGACGGAAATTACGAGGAAATTTCTTGCCGAAAAGTTCATTCAGATGTTCGCGAGCATATTCCAGTTGTTTGCTGCGGCATACCAATAGCGTAAAGTCAGTCATGAGGATGATACCTTCCAGCAGAGGCATTTCTGCTTCGTTTAGTGACTCCCATACTACATCGCCCACAAAGAGTAAGCGTGCTTCTGAGTGATTGACTATATTATGTATATTGTCTGCTTTAAATTCATGCAAGATAGGTACGGCTACTGCTCCATAAGTCAGTATGGCAAGAAAGGCCACTCCCCAGTGTGAGCTGTTTCGTCCACAGACAGCTACTTTGTCACCCGGTTTGATTCCGCTTTCTGCAAGTAGGATATGTAACTTTTCTATTTTGCGGGCAACATCTTTATATTGTAAGGTTGCACCTTTATAATCAGTCAATGCATCCAGATCCCAGTGTTTCTTGATGCTTTCTTCTACAAAGGCAATAAAACTTTTTTCCATAAAATGTAAAAATTTAGTAGTGCACAAAATGTGCCTTATTGTGCAAAGATATTGTTTAATTCTTAGTATTCCAAATTAAACAGCTTCATACTGTTTCATTCTTTGCACTTTATGTGGTGAAATATTCTGATTATTTATTGGAGTTATGCTGTTTGCTATCTTTATCTGAAGAAGTATGCAGTGTTTGGCTGATGAAAGATTTGGGTAGGAGTATGATATGACTGAGTCTGAAAAGAAAAAAGATGCTGAAAATGATTCTTGATTTAGATAGAATACTTGGTTTTCAGCATCTTTTCTTGTGGAAGATAGAGGAGGAGATTCTAATCGTTTACTTCTTTAAAGTTTGGATACATTATCCGACTTCCCTTCTATGCTTCTCGGATTTCCAGCATACCGGATGTCACCTCCACTGCTTGTATGAGTAGAAAGTCTGTCACTGGCATAACATTCAATATCTCCTCCAGAAGTGGCTGAGGCTGTTACGTTCTTCGATTTCAGACTTTTGGCATAAATATTTCCTCCTGACTGTGCAGAATAATTAGCATCCTCACATTTTCCGGATAAGCTGATGTCACCGGAAGAGCTAGTTGCTGCTTTTACTGTACCTCTGCATGATAGTGATTCTATCTCGCAGTCACCTGATGAGCTCGACTTAATGTCAGTTTCGTTACACCGGGCTGTGTTAATTTTCATATCTCCACTGCTGCTGGTTGAAAGGCTAAGCATATGGCATGTGATATTATCTATTGTGATATCTCCACTGCTGGAAGTGCTCATTTTCAGATTGCTGCAAGTAATGTTTGTTGCATCGATATCTCCACTGCTTGATGTGTTGAGAGTGACATCTTTATGAGTCTTTAGTCCGTTGGCAAATTTGATATCGGAGGAACTGGAGGTCGAAAAGTCTGTTACTTCCGGTGCAAAAACTCTTACTTCACATACATATTTTCCTTGTATGGATAATGATTTCCCTTTTGGAAAATCATAGTTTACTTTTAGCTTATTTCCACTTTGCTGGACTTTTATGTATGGAATAATATTGTCGGGCGCATATACTTCTGCATAGGCTTTTCCTTGCGATTGTGTGTATACAACGTCTACTGAAGTTGAAGCGCTGATAGAATTAATATTCTTGATTTCTACCTTTTTGGTTACGTATTTTTTGCTTGGTTTAATAGGTGTATTTCCTATAGCAAAAGAACAACTTTCGGAAGTAATCAGTGTCAGTGCTATAGCCAATGAGGCTGCAAATGTAAATGTTTTCATAAAATTAAGTTTTGGTGTCTTTTATATATTTAGACGCAGATATATCACAAAAGTAACATGTTTTACTGAAAAAAACATTTGAGAGTATCTTTTTAATGTTCTAGATACTGTGATAGCAATAAGTAGATCCTGTTTCTATCTGGAACTTTTATCTTTTGCGGAGGAAAGTTATACAGATAAGGATATAAAAAATCCGGTGAACTTAAATATCTAAGTCCGCCGGATTCGTTTTTAATTCGCAACGATATTCTTATTCTTCTCTGTTACTATAATATCTCATGAACTGAGTGCGTTCGAATGGATTGATTTCGCCAGCTGATTCTGCGTTCATCTTGCCTTTGAATTGTGACAGGCTTTCATAACCTTTTTCGTCCATCCATTCACTTAGTTCTTTTTTCATATTCTCTATTTCTTTTGCACCATATTGATAAATTACACTGCATACTTCAACAGCAGCTGCGCCAGCCAAAATAGATTTAATAACTCCTTTGCCGCAATGTACGCCACCCGAAACAGCGTAATCCAAACGTGGAACAGCTGCTGAAGCAATAGCTGTCCAGCGCAGACGGTCGGGCAGTTCATTAGGAGTACTCATTACATTGGCACTGGTGAAAGCCATGGTGTCGATGTTTATATCAGTCTGATAAAAACGGTTGAATAGAACTACAGCTGCAGCTCCGTTAGCATAAAGCTGATTAATCAATGCAACCGGATTTGTAAGGTTGCTTCCCAATTTCATGATTACAGGGATTTTTACTACTTTCTTGATGTGGCAGAGAATGTCTATATGACGTTGTTCGAAACTGCCTGGAGTGTAATCCTTATCTGTCTGTAGAGATAGGATATTAATTTCCAGAGCATCTGCTCCTGCTTTTTCCATCATTGTAGCAAAATCTACCCATTCACTGTCACTGTAACAGTTGATGCTAGCTATAACAGGAATGTGACATATTTTTTTTGTTTCTTCTATTAAATTGATATGTTCGTTAAGCGCATGAGAACGTACGTAAGCTCCCAGATAGTCGTCTGCTTCTGGTGAACCATAGCCCTGCATTGATCCTGCTTGCATGCTGATTTGTTCTTCAAAGACTGATTTCAGAACAACAGCTCCAGCGCCGGCTTCTTCTAGTTTTTTTATTTTTTCAGCACTGTTAGTAAGTCCCGAACTACTGATAATAATAGGGTTCTCAAGTGCTAATCCTGCGAAAGTTGTTTTTAGTTGTGCCATATTAGTTAGATTTTAATAGTTTCTGTCTCCAAAAATTTTGCTCCCTACGCGTACCATTGTACTTCCTTCTTTTACGGCTATCGGGTAGTCGTGTGACATTCCCATAGAGATTTCTTTAAATTCAGGGCGATCGGAAAAGAATTCTTGTTTCAGCTCATCAAAAAATACTTTTAGAGAATGAAATTCGTTGGCAATTTCTGTTTCGTCCTCAGTATTCGTCGCCATACCCATAACACCTGCGATACAGATATTGTTCAGATTTTTCCATTCTCCTGTACGAAGCATTTCCCGACAACTGTCGAATGTAAAGCCATATTTGCTTTCTTCCTGTGCTATGTGAATTTCGAGTAAGCAGGGAATAGTGCGTTCGTGCTTGGCAGCCTGCTTATTTATCTCAACCAGTAATTTATAGGAATCGGCGGCATGTATCATTGCGATGTAGGGTGCAATGTATTTTACTTTGTTGGTTTGTAAGTGTCCGATAAAATGCCATTCAATATCTTTCGGTAATTGTTCATGCTTGCCGGATAGCTCTTGTTCTTTGCTTTCGCCAAAAATGCGTTGACCTGCCGAATATGCAGCTTCGATAGCTTCGGCAGGATGGAACTTTGATACAGCTACAAGGCGTACATTTGTCGGTAGTTCCGCTATTACTTCCTTTAAATTAGCTTGAATATCCATTTCTGATTGTTGTTTTTTCAGTCTTATCTTTTATCGGCATCTGGAAATTCCGGCTTAACGTCTGGTTCGGCAGAATAGGGATATACATCCATAATTGCTGTTTCTGCAACCGAAGCAATGACGTAATCGGCCATTGTGCCTTTCATTCCTTCATCCAGCTTTTTTACAGCATCCCGTAAGTCGGAAGCTTGTACCAGTACGTTTGTTGCTGTTTTCTTTTCAGCGCCGCTTTTTTCATCGAGTGTAATGAAATACAGTTTGCATTTAAACCAGCGGTCGGCTGCATCTTCTTCACATGGGAATAGTTCACTATAGTTAGCTCGTTTAATGTCTGCTACCGTAAATTCTCCGCTGATGAATGGGGTTATTTCTTCGATGATGCGTGATTCAGCTTCTGTAAAACTGAGTGCATCTACCAGATAAGGTTCTGTTACTTTTTTGTTCATGCCGTTCTCCGCAACTTTTTCGTAGCGGATTTTACATTCGAACCAATTATGCATCATAATGAATTTCTTTCTGTGTTAGTTTGACAATGTTCATGCAAATGTACACTAAAATTTTAATAAAAACTCTTACACTGATAATTTATTTGTTCATTCGCGTAGCTTGCACCGATTCTGTTGCATGAACTCTTGTATCTCATCGGCATGGCTTCCCTGAAGCAGAATATGGTGGTTGCCCAACGGATTGGTCAGGAAGTAGCTGACAGGCTTGTTTAGCTTGATTTTTAATTGTGTACGGCAGGATGTTGAAAGATTTGTATTTTCAGTCATATAACCTTCTGCTAGATAATATTCGTCCAGACATTCACTACCACACTTGAAAATTGTTACATCTCCTTCGTGCATCAGTCCTTGTATAGCAATTCCGCTTTGGGTCTCAAAATGGTCGCGTATGATAAATTCATTAACCATTTTAGTCGCAATAGAGCAGTGGGCTAACAGAAGCTCGTTGCGTTTGACATCGATAAATGATGGATTTCCCATAAATGAGGGTTGTCCGGTTACGGCCTTAGCCATCAGCATGGTCATGATAGCTTGTAAATCACCTTCGCAACCGGCCGGTATTCCTTCATTATTTAATAAGGATAGTGCCAGACATCCTGTGGTATTCAATTGTTTTACAAGGGCAAAACAAGATAAGGCTATTGCATCTAGTTGCTCTGATACACATAGCTGTTTGATGGCTTTGTATAAACGCATGGCCTTTAAAAGATCTTCGGCTGTAGCATCCTGACATGCTTTTGCTTTGTTGGCAAAGATAGAAGCTTCAAGTCCGATTTCATCATCTGTGATTTCATAGAACCGTTTGTAGACTTCCTGAAGAGGTATGTCTATATAGTTTACTCCCCATCGTTGACTTGCCAATAAATAGTCCACATGGCTGGCTACCAGCCATGAAGCCGGAGTTCCAATGACTCCGATACGTTTACCTTTTAACGAACGTTTGGCTGCAAAAGCTTTGTGGTGTAATAATACTTGTTTTGCCATATCGCTTGTATGGCCATGGATAATGCGTACTTTCATGTCCTTATTGCGTACACAGGCTGCTATTTCCAGAGCGGCAGCAAGCGAGTTGTTCAATCCGTCAGAGAGTAGTGTAATAGGGTAGGGAAGTATACTGAAATTTCTGATGACACAATCTTCTACACCTCCGCTTGCTATAAATGCCATTTTATATGCATTGGCTGGAATACTTTCTACTTCTTTATAGTTTACTAAATGGAGGGTAAAATGCTTTTCTAAAGCCATGAATAATTCTTTATGGCTTTGATAAATTTGCTCCATTTTATAACTTCCGGATGTGAATATAATAAGGTATAAATTCATAGCTCTATATGTAATGGTTTAACATTTACGAATATACATTTTTTTCTTTTTGGCTCTCTGAAGTTGTGTGAAGTTTTTATGTTTTTTGATAGAGTTTAGAGCCTGTTTAGTCTTTTCACTCAATACGTCTTTGGATTTATTTTATAAGAAATGTTGTGCATTTTGTTCTTTCGGGTTATATTTGTAGCCACATTAAAATCAAATTGTTTATTTATGCCACAAATATCCATTAGAGGAAACGAAATGCCAGAGTCACCTATTCGTAAGCTGGCTCCTTTGGCTGAAGCTGCAAAAGGAAGAGGAATTCATGTATATCATCTGAATATTGGTCAGCCAGACCTGCCTACACCTCGAGCGGCCCTCGATGCGATTCGTAATATAGACCGTACAGTTCTCGAATATAGTCCCAGTCAAGGTTATCGTAGCTATCGTGAAAAACTGGTGGGCTATTATAAAAAATACGATATAAACCTTGATGCTGATGATATTATTATTACTACCGGAGGATCTGAAGCTGTTTTGTTCGCTTTTATGAGTTGTCTGAATCCGGGTGATGAAATTATTGTGCCCGAACCTGCATATGCTAACTATATGGCATTTGCTATTTCGGCGGGAGCTATAATTCGTACAGTAACAACGACGATCGAAGAAGGTTTTTCTTTGCCTAAGGTAGAAAAGTTTGAAGAATTGATAAACGAACGGACCAAAGGTATTTTGATTTGTAATCCCAATAATCCGACTGGTTATTTGTATACTCGTCGGGAAATGAATCAGATTCGCGATTTGGTTAAGAAGTACGATTTATTCTTGTTCTCTGATGAAGTTTATCGCGAATTTATTTATACAGGTTCTCCATATATTTCAGCATGTCATTTAGAAGGAATCGAAAAGAATGTTGTCTTGATTGATTCTGTTTCTAAGCGTTATTCTGAATGTGGAATCCGTATCGGTGCTCTAATAACCAAGAATGAAGAAGTCCGTAAAGCTGTTATGAAATTCTGTCAGGCACGTTTAAGTCCTCCTTTGATTGGGCAGATTGCGGCAGAGGCTTCGCTTGATGAACCGGAAGAGTATTCTCGTGAAATGTATGATGAGTATGTAGAGCGTAGAAAATGTCTGATTGATGGCTTGAATCGTATTCCAGGAGTATATTCACCTATTCCTATGGGGGCTTTCTATACCGTGGCAAAACTTCCGGTTGATGATGCGGAAAAGTTCTGCGCATGGTGTTTAAGCGATTTTAATTATGAAGGAGAAACTGTAATGATGGCTCCTGCAGCAGGCTTTTATACGACTCCGGGTGCAGGTCGCAATGAGGTACGTGTTGCATATGTTCTGAAAAAAGAAGACCTGGCGCGTGCTTTGTTTGTGTTGCGTAAAGCCCTTGAAGCATATCCCGGACACGTAGACGAATGATATGAACTGGAAGCTTTTTATTGCACGCCGTATCTATAAAGATAATGAAGGCGGAAAGGAAGTTTCAAAGCCAGCCATACGTATTGCGATGGCTGGAATTGCTATTGGGCTGGCTGTAATGATCATCTCGGTGGCGGTTGTCATTGGTTTTAAGCATCAGGTACGCGATAAGGTTATCGGTCTTAGTTCGGACATTCTTGTTACTAGTATGGATGAGGCTCAGGCATACCAGACAACTCCGGTTGCCGGAGGAGATAGTGTGATGCAAATGTTAAGAAGCTTACCTTCTGTGAGCCATGTACAGCGTTATGCCAGTAAGCCGGGGATGATTATGACTGCTGATAATTTTCAGGGAATGCTTCTGAAAGGTATAGCTCAGGAGTATGATATGACTTTTTTGCAAAACCATCTTCTTGAGGGAGAAATTCCAGCATTTACAGATTCGATAGCCAGCAATAAAGTTCTTGTATCGAGAACCATTGCCGACCGTTTGTCTTTAAAGGTTGGGGATAATCTGTATACTTATTATCTGGAGAACAATATTCGTGCTCGTCGACTTACTGTTTCTGGTATTTATCAAACAAATTTTTCTGCCTATGACGATTTGTTTTTGATAACGGATTTATATACAGTCGTTCGTCTGAATAATTGGGAAAAAGACCAGGTGGGAGGATTGGAAATTGAAGTCAGTGATTATGCATTACTCGAGCAGGTCAACGATAATATACGTGGTTTGTTTGATGAAAAGAGTGATCGATACGGCAATATGTATTATTCGCGTACAGTAGAAGAAGTATATCCTCAGATATTTGCATGGTTGGATTTGCTTGATGTTAATGTGTGGGTTATTCTGATTCTGATGGTTGGTGTTGCAGGATTTACTATGATTTCCGGACTGCTGATTATTATATTGGAACGTACAAATATGATAGGGGTGCTGAAAGCATTGGGAGCTGATAATACTGCTGTCCGAAAGATTTTTCTTTCGTTCTCCGTACTTCTTATCAGAAAAGGTATGCTGTGGGGAAATATTGTCGCTCTTTCTTTCTGTATTCTACAGTATTACTTTAAAATCGTAAAACTAGATCCGGCGACATATTATGTCGATTCTGTTCCTGTTGAGCTGAATATAGGAGTCTGGCTGTTGTTGAATATCTGTACATTGATAGTTTCTGTTTTAATGTTGGTAGGACCTTCCTATCTTGTCAGTCGTATTCATCCGGCTAAATCCGTAAGATTCGAATAAGGGTATTTTTACAGTAACCATATAAAAATGTCCTGATATTTTAAAGAAGGTTATCGACTTTCACTAAAATATCAGGACATTTTATATGTCTTGGTATGAGACTATCCTATTTTGCTGATTTTCTTCAGACGTTCTTCATCAATTAGCTTTATCTTACGTCCGTCAATAATAATCAGTTTTTCTGTTGCGAAATTAGATAAGGTACGAATAGCATTCGAAGTAGTCATATTGGATAAGTTGGCCAAATCTTCTCTTGACAAATAAATGCTAAGTGTGCATTGATCTTCTTCTACTCCATAAGTATCTTTAAGGAACAGAAGTGATTCGGCAAGACGTCCTCGAATGTGTTTTTGAGTCAGGTTTACCGTACGTTCATCCGAAATACCCAAATCTTTTGATAATTGGCGAATAAAGAACATTGCCAGATCTGCATTTTCCTGAATTAACTTGATAATGACAGGCATGGGGATCAGACACATTGTACATGGCTCGAATGCCGCTGCTGCTGTTACAAAGTTTTCCTCTGCAAAGTAAGCACGATAAGCAAAGTATTCTTTATTCTTTATGACACGAATAATCTGACTGCGTCCTCCTACACCATCCTTGTATATCTTTACTTTGCCGCTGAGCAGGCACATCAGGTGCATGGGAGTTTCTCCTTCACAGTAGATTGTTTCGTTTTTTTTATATTTCTGTATTGTAAAATTTTGCGCAAGTAATTCACGTTGCGATTCGGTAAGAGGCTGCCACAAATCAGGGATACTTTCGGCAATCTCGGCTTCTGTTAATTCCTTCTTGACCATAACTGCTATAAAACCATGTTTTGTAGCACAAAGGTAGGAAGAAAAATTTAAAAACTTAATTTTATCCTTGAAAAATGTCGTGTGTACATATGGATTTGTTATATATTTGCTTCTGTTTATGGGAAAATTAAGAAATATATATCATGTTATATTCCGATTGTTAATGTACCTTCTTGCTTTAAGTTTTGTCACTGAAGCAAGGGGAGGGGATAATATGCCGTCTTATCTTTCCAAACCACATGTTACCGATTCTGTACTTTCCCATATTTTTCATTCGGCATCAGTCTATGCTCAAGAGGTGGGAGAGTATAAAGCCGATTTGTACCTGAAAGGTCGGTTGCAGATTCATAAGCAAAATAGAATTATCAAGTATGTTCCTTCTATGTTTCGTTTTGAGAAGGGAGTAAATGACTATATACATGAGTCTATCAGTGAATTACATTATACGGCTCCTCATATATACGACCGGAAGATTCGTGCTGTTTCTACAACTTTTACGGGAGGTAACAGCCGTTTTTTTGATATAATGGATTTTGTTAAGTTTAATATTTATGCTCCTTCGTTGATGGAAGACAAAGTCCTTTCACCACTTAACGAACAGTCTAGTGTACATTATTATTATCTGCTTGATTCGATCGATTACTGGAAGGAGGGAGAAGTTTATAAAATACGTGTAATACCCCGTTATCGTAGTACCCAGTTGCTTGAGGGATTTTTTTGGATAACTACAAATGACTGGACGATACGTTATTTGAATTTTCATGGAGCTTACGATCTGATTCGCTTTCATGTGGCAATGCGTATGGGGGAAACGGAAAAAACAAAGTATCTTCCTCAGCTGATAAATTTGGATATCGTATTTAAGTTTTTGCGTAATAACCTGGAAATGAATTATACGGGCTGGCTAAAGTATGATGAGGTTATTTTTAAGAAAAAAGAAGAAATGGATGTACTGCTGAAGAAACGGCATAAATATAATTTGTCTAATTCTTACACGTTAACTTGTGATACCACACGTTTGGTTCAGGATCGTGATTCGTTTGCCCGTATTCGTCCTTTGCCTCTTACCGATTGGGAAGACAGTTTATATTTGTCTTTCGATGAGCGTCGCCGCAAGGAACAGGGAGATACCTTGCAAAGAGTAGAAACTAAATTTAAGAAAAACCTGGTGTATATCGGACAGTTGGGAGATGCCTTGATCAGTAGTTATGATATTGATATATCTAAAGTTGGTAACATTACATGCTCTCCTTTAATAAACCCTTTGCTCGTAAGTTATAGCCATCGCAATGGAATTTCGTATCGTCAGGAGTTTAAATATAATAAACTCTTCCACGATGGGAGATTATTGCACATCGTACCTCAGATCGGTTATAATTTTACGAAGAAAGAGCTTTACGCTAAAATGGATGCAGAATATGTTTACAACCCTATGAAACATGGATCTGTTTCTGTAAATGTAGGAAACGGTAACCGTATCTATAGTAGTTTGGTGCTCGATCAACTGAAAGAAATGCCGGACAGTCTGTTTAGCTTTGACGGGCTTGAACTGGATTACTTTAAGGATGTATATCTGAATATTTCTCATAATATTGAGATTATAAACGGACTGACTTTATGGACGGGGGTGGCCATGCACTGGCGTTATGCAGCAGAAAGTACTCCGGAAGTGGCAAGCCGGGTACGTTTGAAGTATAACAGTTTTGCTCCTCGATTGCGTGTTGAATGGACACCGGGTATGCACTATTATATAAACGGAAATAGAAAGGTGAATGTTGGCTCGAGTTATCCTACTTTCCTTATAGATTATGAACGTGGAATAAAGATAATGAAGAATTCAGGGGAATATGAACGTTTTGAATTCTCAGCGGAGCAAAAGATACGTGTTCGTGACCTGCATACGATTGCTTATCATCTGGGTGGAGGTTTTTTCACAAATCAGAATGATATGTATTTTGTGGATTATGTGAATTTTGCCAATCGCAATCTACCTCAAGGATGGAATGATGATATTGGAGGTACATTTCAGATGCTGGATGGACGCTGGTATAATGCCTCACGTCATTATTTCCGTGGAAATATGACATATGAAACTCCTTTTTTATTATTATATCCTGTAAGTCGGTTGCTGTCGTTTATTCAAAAGGAAAGAGTTTATGCAGGTATCTTGTTCATGCCTCATTTGAATCCCTATCTGGAATTAGGTTATGGAATAGGTACACATCTGTTTGATTTTGGGGTATTCGTGGGAAATGAAAAAGGTAAATTCACATCTGTGGGATGTAAATTTACCTTCGAGCTGTTCAATAGATGATAATCTAATTCTTTATGTATTCTTTCTTTATTTTCTTAGGAAGTCTTTCTTTTTGCGTAGCAGATATTGCATTTGCCGTACCAGACTCCATAATGGACGAAGAATGTCAAACAATGGGAAAATACAACATAGGTTTTCATTCAGATCGCGGCTCGTATGGTGAAAGACAGTCATAGTCGAAATAAAACGGATTAGCCAAAACAAGACAATGAGGCCCATACCGATCCATTGTTGTTCTATAATACTGAATGCCAAAGCCGAAATAGTAGCTAGATGAAATAGTCCGCAGGTCCATGTGTCGATAGCATTGATAAACCTTGCCATGCCCTGATAATAGTGTCCGGTAACCATCGCATTCATTTTTTCTTCAAACCAGATACGCTTGTAAGGAGGAACCGGCATACGGACAATGCTGTCTTCTCCTGAAGCTACACGAGTGTTGTATTTGTTTGCAACTGCATTGATGAATAAGTCATCTTCTCCTCGTTGCAGTTGCAGATGATCTGCAAAACCCTTATGCTTTTCATACAAACTTTTTCGGTAAGCTAGGTTACGTCCTATACCCATATACGGATTGCCTGCTAAGGCCATACCTAAATACCGGAGTGAATGGAAAAACGAGTCGGTTGTGATTCGTCGGGCAAACCATCCTTTTTGGGGTAGATAATTGCTGTATCCTAGTACGATATCTGTATTTGGAGTCATTTGTTCGGCCAGTCTTCTCAGCCAGTTCCGGCTGACAGGACAGCAATAAGGTTCTGTAACTACAAGCCATTCATAACGGCTGGCACGTATTCCCATTGCGATGCCCAGCTTTTTCCGACTGATGTAGCGGGCAGTTTCCGGAATGAAGGTGTGATACAGATTATTGTATTTGTCGGATAATAACTTCAGGATGTTTTCATCTTCTCCAGCCGACTTGTCATTGATGACAATTACCTCAAATTCCGGATAATCTTGTTCGAGAATGGCAGGAAGGTTTTTGGTTAGTGCACTTCCGGAGTCTTTGGTCACGATAATAACTGATAGTGGAGGAAGTTCTGTTCCGGCAGCTTCATTCTTTTTTTTGAAATGCCGATGTATGCGGTTGTAGATTCCAAAAACGTAACATAACTGAATCGCACAAAGTATGCCACAGACTGCAACCAGCAAAAAAGTGATAGATGCCAAATCGAGTGTAATCATATTGTGAGTCTTATAATAAAAATCGGTGCAAAAATAGAGTAATTTTTCGAGATTGCGCTCAATCTGTCTTCTAATAAAGGATGATTTTTTGTGCCTTATTCAATTTTCGCTATCTTTGCATGGCGTAAAATAATGTTACGCTGCCGGAAGAATCAGAAAATAATAAAAGTAAGAAATGAAGAATATACGTAATTTTTGTATTATTGCCCATATCGACCACGGAAAGTCTACACTGGCAGACCGCCTTCTGGAGTATACTCAGACAGTGAAGGTCACAGAAGGACAGATGTTGGACGACATGGATTTGGAGCGAGAGCGTGGTATAACTATCAAAAGTCATGCTATTCAGATGGAGTATACCTATAAAGGTGAAAAATATATACTGAATCTGATTGATACTCCGGGGCACGTCGATTTTTCTTACGAGGTATCTCGTTCTATCGCTGCATGTGAAGGAGCTTTATTGGTAGTAGATGCTTCGCAAGGAGTGCAGGCACAGACCATTTCTAATCTTTATATGGCACTGGAACATGACCTGGAGATTATTCCGGTAATGAATAAGTGTGATATGGCAAGTGCTATGCCGGAAGAAGTGGAAGATGAAATTATCGACTTGTTAGGGTGTAAGCGTGAAGATATTATCCGTGCATCTGGAAAAACCGGCATGGGCGTAGAAGAGATTCTTCAGGCGGTAGTCGAACGGATTCCATGCCCGGTGGGAGATGAAGAAGCACCTTTGCAAGCTTTGATCTTCGACTCTGTATTCAATTCGTTTAGAGGTATCATTGCGTATTTCAAGGTAGTAAACGGAGTGATCCGTACCGGTGATAAAGTTAAATTCTTCAATACTGGAAAAGAATACGATGCCGATGAGGTTGGAGTGTTGAAAATGGATATGGTCCCTCGTAAGGAGCTTCGTACCGGTGATGTTGGTTATATCATATCCGGTATCAAAACCTCGAAGGAAGTTAAGGTCGGCGATACAATTACTCATATTTCTCGTCCTTGTGATAAAGCTATCGATGGTTTTGAAGAGGTTAAGCCTATGGTCTTTGCCGGTGTCTATCCGATAGAGGCTGAGGATTATGAGAATCTGCGTGCATCGTTGGAGAAACTTCAGCTGAATGATGCTTCACTTACTTTCCAGCCGGAATCATCATTGGCATTGGGCTTCGGCTTCCGATGCGGATTCTTGGGATTGCTCCATATGGAAATTGTTCAGGAACGTCTGGACCGTGAGTTTGATATGAATGTCATTACGACTGTTCCCAACGTGTCATATATGGTGTACGATAAGCAGGGAAATGTGCAGGAGGTACATAATCCTGGTGGCATGCCCGATCCGACTCTTATCGATCATATCGAAGAGCCTTATATCGATGCGTCTATCATTACTGCTACCGATTATATTGGCTCGATTATGACATTGTGTTTGGGTAAGCGTGGTGAGCTAGTTCGTCAGGATTATATTTCGGGTAATCGTGTAGAGCTTCACTATAAAATGCCGTTGGGTGAAATTGTGATAGATTTTTACGATAAACTGAAGAGTATATCGAAGGGATATGCTTCTTTTGATTATCATCAGTCGGGCTTCCGTCCTTCGAAACTTGTTAAACTGGATATCCTGTTGAACGGTGAATCTGTAGATGCACTTTCTACCCTAACTCATTTTGATAATGCATACGATTTGGGACGTCGCATGTGCGAGAAACTGAAGGAGCTGATTCCCCGTCAGCAGTTTGAAATAGCCATTCAGGCAGCTATCGGTGCTAAGATTATTGCTCGTGAAACGATTAAAGCAGTACGTAAGGATGTAACAGCCAAGTGTTACGGTGGTGATGTGAGCCGTAAGCGTAAGTTGCTTGAAAAACAAAAGAAAGGAAAGAAACGTATGAAGCAGATCGGTACGGTAGAAGTGCCTCAGAAAGCTTTCCTTGCTGTGTTGAAATTGGATTAAACAGGTAATTTAGTCAGTCTATAGACTGTGCTCTTTTTAAAGACGCCCTCTGTATTTTCATGATATGTAAATGACTTGGTATTGTACCAGTCTTTGAATAATGAAAAATACAGAGGGTGTAATGTTTTAGGGTCTATGTTCTCCTTTTGTCGGCCAGCTGTTCTATATGAAAATTTATTGTAGAATCTTTGTTGTTTTGTATAAATAATTTGTCTTTTTATACGAAAGGAGGCAAAACTTTATACTCTTCTTTTAAAAAGTTTTTTTCACTTTTTCATCAAAGTCTTTAATTAATATTTTGATATTACGGAAAAAAGAGTTTCCTTTGTAACAAATCATTAAACAAATCCGTGTTTAATAGGAATTCAAAAACGCTTTCTGTTGAATATAAATTCGTTTGTGGTTTTGAGTTCTTGATTTTGAAATTGTCTGTAACACGGTATCACTCTTCTACAGTAGTTGTCTTTGGGTTTCAGAAGGAATAATTGAGCAGGGGACGCTGTGTGCGGGCAGATTGTTAAACCCTTAAAAGTCAATCCTGCTATGGAAGATAACGAAAGAATATTCCCGGATGATAAGTTGGTTTCTATGTTTCGTAATGGTGACAGTCACGCTTTCGAAATTTTGTTGTCACGTTATGATGAATGCATAATGAGAGCTATCCGAAAGAGTACCATTAATAATAATGATAGCGTAGAAGACCTGTATCAGGAAATTGTTACCCATCTTTATGAAAAACTAAAATGCGTATACAAGGCAAATGGCCATTTCGGAGCATGGCTGAATTGCGTCGTTGGGAATTTTTTATGTAGTGTGTATCGTAAGAAACATCAGGATTGCCTTCCATTGAAACTTGATATATTGAAAGATGACGATTGTCTTGTCGATAATTATATTTCAGCAGAAAGAAGAGAGCGAAAATTCGAGGATCTGGAAGAGGCTGTAGAAGGCTTGTCGGAAGAATTGGGCCGTTTGGTTAAAATGAAAATCTGGGAGGGGATGACTTATCAGGAAATATCAGAACAGACAGGTATTAATAGATCTACAGTTGTAAAACGCTTGAAGTCTGCTTATCAGGAGTTGGAAAAAAGGATGATTGCCAAAGGATATGATGATGCTTTGATATAAAATTTTACTTTTTTTAATGAGAAAAACATTGTTAACGTTACCAATGAAACAATTTTTATAGTACATTTGCCACGGATTTGTAAAGTACGGTTTGCAAAACATGGTAAATAGTATAAAACATCTAGGTATTGTGGAAAACATCAATGGCTCTCGCTTGAAAGTAAGAATTGTGCAGAGTTCAGCTTGCTCGTCTTGTAGTGTGAAAGGACACTGCAGTGCTTCCGAAACCAAAGAAAAAATAATTGATGTTTATAATAAGAATGGAGTTCCATGCCAGATTGGCGAACGAGTAATGATTGTTGGAACTACCTCAATGGGTATGAAAGCTGTCTTTTTAGCTTTTGTACTTCCTTTTGTCGTGTTATTGCTTGCCCTGATTTTTTCGTTGAAACTGACTGGGGGGGATGAGGTTTTGTCGGCCTTGATTTCTTTGGCTACCCTGGTTCCCTATTACCTTATTATATATATGTGTCGGCAGAAAATCAGCCGCTCGTTTATGTTTACCCTAGAATCAATATATAATTAATAAACTAACTTTATATTTTTATGAACTTAATTTTGGTTGCAGTGATTTCATTGGGGGCCATTGGCTTGATTGCCGCAGTTATTTTGTTTGTGGCTTCAAAGAAATTTGCTGTGTATGAAGATCCGCGAATTGCTCAGGTAGCCGAAGTGCTTCCACAAGCTAACTGCGGTGGATGTGGTTATCCGGGATGTTCTGGTTTTGCCGCTGCTTGCGTGAAGGCTGGTTCACTCGAAGGAAAACTGTGTCCGGTGGGCGGTCAGCCTACCATGGAAAAGGTAGCTGGTATTTTAGGACTGGAGGCTACAGCTTCAGAACCTAAAGTAGCGGTAGTGAGATGTAACGGTACATGTGCCAACCGTCCTAAACTTACTCAGTACGATGGTGTGCGCTCATGTGTAGTAGCTAATTCCACTTATGGAGGTGAAACCGGATGTACATTCGGCTGCTTGGGATGTGGCGACTGTGTAAGTGCTTGCCAGTTCGATGCCATTCACATGAATCCGGAAACCGGATTACCCGAAGTGGATGAAAGTAAATGTACTGCTTGTGGTGCTTGTAGCAAAGCATGTCCGCGCAACATTATCGAAATCCGTCCGAAAGGAAAGAACAACCGTCGTGTATACGTACAGTGTGTCAATAAAGACAAAGGTGCTGTTGCACGTAAGGCTTGTACCGCTGCATGTATCGGCTGTGGCAAGTGTGTGAAGGTTTGTCCGTTCGAAGCTATTACACTCGAAAACAATCTGGCATACATCGATCCGGCTAAGTGTAAATCTTGCCGCAAGTGCGAAACTGAATGTCCTCAGAATGCAATTGTTGCAGTAAATTTCCCTCCTCGCAAGGCTAAACCTGCTGACGCTGCTCCTGCAGCACAGGCTGCTTCTGTTGCACCAAAGGCTGCTCAGCCTGTAGCTGAACCTAAAAAGGAAACAGTGGAAGTTAAAGCTGCTGAAGCTCCGAAAGAAGCTCCTAAAACTGAGGCTTAATCAAAATTAGTAATTAAATTAAAAAGATATTTACAGTGAAGACATTTAGAATTGGTGGAGTTCATCCAGCAGAAAATAAATTGTCAGCAGGCAAAGCTATCGAAACACTTGCTCTTCCTAAGCAGGCTGTTTTCCCTTTGTCACAGCATATCGGTGCTCCCGCTACTGCTATCGTAAAAAAAGGTGATGTAGTGAAGGTCGGAACCAAGATTGCTGAAGCAGGAGGCTTTGTTTCTGCCGCTATCTTCTCTTCTGTTTCTGGTAAAGTAAACAAAGTGGATAGCGTTATCGACGCCAGTGGCTATCGTAAACCGGCTATTTTTATTGATGTGGAAGGTGACGAATGGGAAGAAAGCATCGACCGCAGCAGCGAACTGGTAAAAGAATGTAGCCTGACTCCTGAAGAAATTGTTGCTAAGATAAAAAATGCAGGTGTTGTTGGTATGGGTGGTGCTTGTTTCCCTACTCATGTAAAACTTACTCCTCCTCCGGGCTGTAAGGCAGACTGCGTAATTATCAATGCAGTAGAATGTGAACCATATCTGACAGCCGACCATCGTCTGATGCTGGAAAAGGCAGATGAAATATTGGTTGGTGTACAGATTCTGATGAAAGCAGCTAAGGTTACCAAAGGATATATCGGCATTGAAAATAATAAGCCGGATGCTATCAAGCTGATGACAGAGAAGGCTGCTGCTTATCCTGGTATCGAAATTGTTCCTTTGAAAGTGAAATATCCGCAAGGAGGTGAAAAGCAGTTGATTGATGCAGTTATTGGCCGTCAGGTTCCTGCTCCTCCCGCAATTCCTATCAATGTAGGTGCAGTCGTTCAGAACGTAGGAACTGCTTATGCAGTATACGAGGCTGTACAGAAAAACAAGCCTTTGTTCGAACGTATCGTAACCGTTACAGGAAAATCGTTGAAGAACCCTTCAAACTTCCTGACACGTATGGGTACTCCGATGAGCCAGCTTATTGAAGCTGCCGGCGGTCTGCCCGAAGACACAGGAAAGGTAATCGGCGGTGGTCCGATGATGGGTAAGGCATTGGCTAATACAGAAGTTCCTATCTGCAAAGGTAGCTCGGGCGTATTAATCATGAACGATAAGGAAGCACGTCGTGCAGAACCTCAGCCATGTATCCGTTGCGCTAAGTGCGTTAGTGCTTGTCCGATGGGACTGGAACCGTTCTTGCTGGCTACTTGCTCGGCTCATGGCGACTGGGAACGTGTAGAACATGAAATGATTATGTCATGTATCGAGTGCGGTTCTTGTCAGTTCACATGTCCTTCTCATCGTCCGATGCTGGACTATATTCGTTTAGGTAAAGGTAAGGTGGGCGGAATTATCCGTGCACGTAACGCTAAAAAATAATTGAATTTTAATTATGGCAAACAAATTAATTGTATCATTATCACCCCACGTGCATAGCGGTGACAGCGTACAGAAGAATATGTATGGTGTAATCATCGCTTTGGTGCCTGCCTTGCTTGTATCATTCTACATGTTCGGTCTGGGGGCTGTCATTGTCACGTTGACTTCTGTCATTGCGTGTCTGTTTTTCGAATGGGCTATTACAAAGTATATCTTGAAGCGTGAACGTACTACCATTATGGATGGCTCTGCTGCGCTGACCGGTATTCTTCTTGCATTCAACTTGCCTTCTAATCTTCCTTTATGGATTATCATCATCGGTGCGCTGGTTGCTATCGGTATTGGTAAGATGACTTTCGGCGGATTGGGATGTAACCCGTTCAACCCTGCTTTGGTAGGACGTATTTTCTTGCTGATTTCTTTCCCTGTACAGATGACTTCATGGCCTGTTACCGGTCAGTGGGCAAGCTATACAGATGCTGAAACAGCTGCAACTCCACTTGCTCTGATGAAGCAGGCTGTACATGGCGATGCAAATGCATTGAGCCAGTTGCCCGATACAATGAGTCTTTTCCTGGGTAACAATCCGGGATGTATCGGTGAAATCAGTGCATTGGCTTTGCTTATCGGTCTGGTATATATGTTATGGAAAAAAATCATTTCATGGCATATTCCGGTATCTATCATCGCAACAGTGTTCGTATTCTCAGGCTTGATGCATCTGGCAAACCCTGCAGCTTATGCATCTCCGTTCGTTCACCTGTTTACCGGTGGTTTGATGTTGGGAGCAATCTTTATGGCTACCGACTATGTTACTTCACCTATGACTCATAAAGGAATGATCATTTATGGTGTAGCTATCGGATTCCTGACAGTGGTAATTCGTCTTTTCGGTGCTTATCCGGAAGGAATGTCATTCGCTATTTTCATCATGAATGCATTTACTCCGTTGATTAACACTTATTGTAAACCTAAACGATTCGGGGAGGTAGTAAAGAAATGAAAAAACTTGAATCATCTTTAAAGAATATGGCCTTGGCACTGACAGGCTTTTCTGTAGTAGCCGGAGGTTTATTGGGCTGGGTGAACGATGTTACCGCTGAGCCGATTGCTCAGGCAAATGCTAAAACATTGAGTGATGCAATTGCTGTAGTGGTTCCAGGATTTGACAACAACCCTGCCGAAGCGCCCGAAACTGTAGAGGTAAACGGTGCTACTTATAAGATTTATAAAGCAACTAAAGGCGGAGAGCCGATAGGAGCTGCCGTAGAGTCGTCGGCAAACGGATTCGGTGGTGCACTGACCGTATTGGTTGGTTTTGATAATGATGGAAATATCATCGATTATTCTCTGTTGAGTCATGCAGAAACTCCGGGATTGGGTTCGAAGGCTGCCGACTGGTTTAAAAAGGGAGCTAAAGGCGACATTACCGGAAAGAATCCGGGTGAAGCAGCCCTGACTGTAAGCAAGGATGGGGGACAGATCGATGCGATTACGGCTTCTACCATTACCTCACGCGCTTTCTTGCTGGCAGTGAACAATGCTTATGCAGCATATAAGAATCAGTATGTAGATGGTGCTAGCGGTGCAACTACCCAGGCTGAAGAGGCAGATGCTGAAACAGCTGTTGCTGCTGATAGTACAAATGTTGAAAATAATTAATAGGAAGGAGCAGACTATGAATAATTTTAAAGTATTGATGAACGGGATTGTAAAAGAAAATCCTACGTTTGTACTCCTTTTGGGTATGTGTCCTACGCTGGGTACTACCTCTTCTGCCATTAATGGCATGGGAATGGGACTGGCTACTATGTTCGTTCTTATCTGTTCGAATGTGGTGATTTCGTTGATTAAGAATCTGGTTCCTGACATGGTGCGTATTCCTATTTTCGTTGTAGTTATCGCTTCGTTCGTAACCTTGTTGCAGATGGTGATGCAGGCTTATGTCCCCGCACTGTATGCTACCCTCGGATTGTTTATCCCCTTGATTGTGGTAAACTGTATCTTGCTGGGACGTGCAGAAGCTTTTGCTGCAAAGAATAATCCGCTTTCGTCGTTCTTCGACGGACTGGGTATGGGACTTGGTTTTACCATTGCTCTGACATTGTTGGGCGGTGTTCGTGAATTCCTTGGAACAGGTAAGTTGTTTAACATTGCCATCATGCCGGAAGAATATGGTATGCTGATCTTTGTACTGGCTCCGGGAGCATTCATCGTATTGGGTTACCTGATTGCTATTGTAAACCGTCTGAAAAAGGCATAACTCCTAAAAAGTAGAAGATATGGAATATATATTGATATTTATCACCGCTATCTTTGTGAACAACATTGTGTTGTCACAGTTTCTCGGTATCTGTCCGTTCTTGGGCGTTTCTAAGAAGGTAGAAACCGCTATGGGTATGGGAGCTGCTGTTGCCTTTGTGTTGACGCTGGCTACCATTGTGACTTACGTTATCCAGAAGTTTGTGCTCGATGCTTTCGGGCTGGGTTATTTGCAGACCATTGCATTTATCCTTGTCATTGCGGCATTGGTTCAGATGGTGGAAATTATTTTGAAGAAAGTTTCTCCGGCTTTGTATCAGGCTCTGGGAGTATTCTTGCCGTTGATTACAACAAACTGCTGTATCTTGGGTGTGACTATTCTGGTTATTCAGAAGAATTATGATTTGCTGACAGGTGTTGTTTATGCGTTCTCTACAGCTCTCGGTTTTGCTTTGGCATTGATCGTCTTTGCTGGAATTCGTGAACAGCTTAGTCTGGTGAATATCCCTAAAGGTATGCGTGGCATGTCTATTGCACTGGTCACAGCTGGTCTGCTGGCAATGGCATTCATGGGCTTCTCTGGTGTAGATAAAGGCCTGGCAGTTTTATTTGGACTGTAATCCGCACAAAACCTGATTGGTTAATATATTGAATGAGCAGAACTCTTTTCTGTCCGGAAGGATGAAAGAGTTCTGCTTTTTTTATGCCTTTGCATATTTATTTGATAAATTTGAGAGAGTTTTTTCTGACAGATGACGTGATATTCGATAATTATTTCTACTTTTGTTGAAGAAAAAAATTGAAGGACGTAATTTTATAGCAATATGAAAGAAAGAATTCTGGTAACAGGTGGAACCGGTTATATTGGTTCTCATACAGTTGTAGAGCTTCAGAATAGTGGTTATGAGGTAATTATTGTAGATAATCTTTCGAACTCTCGTGCTGATGTAGTCGATAATATTGAAAAGATTACAGGTATTCGTCCTGAATTCGAACAGGTAGACTGCTTGGATTATGCAGGAATGGATGCTGTGTTTACCAAATATCCAGGTATTAAAGGAATTATCCATTTTGCAGCAAGCAAGGCTGTAGGTGAATCAGTGCAGAAACCTTTGTTGTATTATCGCAACAATCTGGTTTCATTGATTAACTTGCTGGAGCTGATGCCTAAGCATAACGTTCCAGGCATTATCTTCTCATCTTCATGTACAGTATACGGTCAGCCCGACAAACTTCCTGTTACAGAAGAGGCTCCGATTAAGAAAGCAGAATCACCTTATGGAAATACAAAACAGATAAACGAAGAAATTATTCGTGATACTGTGGCTTCCGGCTCTCCGATTCATGCTATTCTGTTGCGTTACTTCAATCCGATAGGTGCTCATCCTACAGCACTCATCGGTGAATTGCCTAACGGTGTTCCGCAGAATCTTATTCCGTATCTGACTCAGACAGCTATCGGCATCCGTGAAAAATTGAGTGTATTTGGTGATGATTATAATACACCTGATGGTTCATGTATCCGCGATTATATTTATGTTGTCGATTTGGCTAAGGCACATGTTATTGCCATGAACCGTATCCTGGAAAACAAACAGAAAGACAAAGTTGAAGTATTCAATATTGGTACAGGTAGAGGTCTTTCTGTTCTGGAACTGATTCATGCTTTTGAATCGTCAACAGGAGTGAAGCTGAATTATCAGATTGCAGGTCGTCGTGCCGGAGATATCGAACAAGTGTGGGCCGATCCTTCTTACGCTAACAATGAATTGGGCTGGAAGGCTGAAACTTCTATCGAAGAAACACTGCGTTCAGCATGGAACTGGCAGCTGAAACTTCGTGAAAAAGGAGTTCAGTAATCGGTTGAATGAAAAATGATAAAAAACGTTAATACATAAAACCAAAACGTTTGAAGAAATGTTTTATTGATGCAGACGCTTAAAACACTTGGATGTATGTGAATATGTGTAAGTGTTACCTGTTCCAGAAGTGGAAAAGGAGCGTTAATGCATAGTAGTTTTGTCGTGTTTTATTTTGTGTTTGTGTTGTGACTGTTTCTCGACGTGAGTCGGGAAACAGTTTTTTGTTTGCAGAATTTTGTATAACTTTGCAGCCGATTTTGAATTCTGTCCGATTTTACTGACTGTTCAGGCTGATTCAAAGTCAGGGGAATGGGACTTCCCTGTTATAAACCGCTAATAAAGTAGCTGATAGTTCCTGCCGGAGTTGGTCTTTGGAGTAAGACTGGCAGGAAAATCTATATCTGCTTGTCTGAAAAAAAGAATCCGGCTTCCGTTTTCGAAGAAGTTATTTTTATTGTTTGACAAAATATAGACAAGAGATGAAGATTCAGAAAAATCAAAACATTGCGATGAAACTGCAACAGTTTCCTTTACTTTTTTATTTATTCAAGTGGCTTTTTCTTTCTGCTATATCCGGAGCGTGTATCGGTTCGGCTTCCGCCTTATTGTTGGTTTCGCTGGAATGGGCAACCCAATATCGTGAACACCATCTGTGGATTATAGCCCTGCTTCCTGTAGCCGGCTTGGTCATCGGACTGATGTATCATTACCTGGCAGGTACGGCGTCACGGGGAAATAATTTTTTGATAGAAGAAATCCGTTCTCCGCATGACATAATTCCTTTTCGGATGGCTCCTCTTGTTTATATAGGAACAGTTCTGACACATCTGTTTGGCGGATCAGCCGGACGTGAAGGAACCGGTGTGCAGATGGGAGGGGCAATAGCCGACCGTTTTTCCAAGCTTTTCCGCTTGCCCAGACGCGACCATCGGGTTATGGTGGCAATAGGTATCAGTGCCGGCTTTGCTTCTATTTTCGGTACACCGCTGGCAGGAGCTGTATTTGGCCTGGAGGTAATCATTGTGGGAAGAATGCGTTATGAATCTATTCTTCCGGTCTTTTTGTCGGCTGCCTTTGCACATTTGACTTGCCATTCCTGGGGCGTAGAGCATACGCTTTATCCGGCTCCTGTAGTTCCGGAACTGGGTGTTTCAAATATCTTGTGGGTTGCTCTTTCGGGCATTGTATTTGGAGTTGTTGCAATGGCATTCTCACGTTCTATCGGTTTCTGGGGAGGAGTGGCAAAAAAGTTTATATCCTATCCACCTTTACGTCCGGTAGCAGGAGGTATAATAATTGCTTTGGCGGTCTGGCTGTTGGGTACGACCAAGTACATCGGACTGGGTGTGCCGACCATCGTAGCCTCTTTTTCGGAACAGCAGATGTGGTATGATTTCCTCTTGAAACTGATTTTTACAACATTTACGATTGGTGTTGGTTTTAAGGGAGGAGAGGTTACTCCTTTGTTCTTTGTCGGAGCTACCTTAGGCAGTGCCTTATCCTTTATCATTCCATTGCCCATGAGCCTATTGGCCGGACTCGGATTTGTAGCCGTTTTTGCCGGAGCCACCAATACTCCGATAGCCTGTACCTTTATGGGAATCGAGTTGTTCGGTATAGAGCCGGGAATTTATCTGGGCATAGCTTGTGTCGTAGCCTATTTGTTTTCCGGACATACAGGAATATACACGTCGCAGGTTGTTGGTACTCCCAAACATTTACTCTATTTGCGTGATAAGGGAAAGACGCTGAAATAAGTCTTGATTTATAGCAAGATTTTGAAGATAAAAAATGAGAAAACTGTTAAATCGGCAATATTATCCATGGGTTTCCGTAATTTTGTAACCTATTTCAGAAACAGACACGGATATGGCACAATTAAGAGAAATGACAACAGGCCCTTCACTGCCGTTGATCTTCAATTTCACATTACCTTTATTGCTGGGTAACTTGTTGCAGCAGACTTATTCATTGGTTGATGCGGCTATTGTCGGAAAATTTCTTGGGATAAATGCCCTGGCATCGGTCGGAGCAAGCACTTCGGTGGTCTTTCTTATATTAGGCTTCTGCAACGGATGCTGTGGAGGATTTGCTATTCCCGTAGCTCAGAAATTTGGTGCGCGCGACTATGTGACGATGCGGCGTTATGTTTCTGTCAGTCTGAAAATAGCCGGAGTCATGTCGGTCATCATCGCATTGCTTACCAGCCTGCTGTGTGCCTTTATTCTCCGGACGATGCAGACGCCTGAGAATATTTTTCAAGGAGCATACAGCTATCTGCTGGTAACTTTCATCGGAGTGCCGTGTACATTTTTCTACAATCTGCTGTCCAGCATCATACGTGCGTTGGGCGATAGCAAGACACCTTTCTGGTTTCTGCTTTTCTCAACAATCTTGAATATTATACTTGACCTCTTCTGCATACTGATTATGGGGTGGGGGGTAACAGGCGCTGCTGTCGCTACGGTATTTTCTCAGGGAGTTTCGGCTGTATTATGCTATTTTTATATGTACCGGAAGTTTGATATTCTGAAAACAGAACCTTCAGACCGTCGCTTCCGTCCGGAACTTGCCAGACAACTGATGTACATTGGCGTGCCTATGGGACTTCAGTTTTCCATAACCGCTATTGGCAGTATCATGCTTCAGAGTGCGAATAATGCGCTGGGTACGGCATGCGTGGCAGCTTTCACAGCCGCTATGCGTATCAAGATGTTTGTGATGTGCGCGCTCGACAGTCTGGGAATGGCGATGGCTACGTACAGCGGGCAGAATTACGGTGCGGGCAAACCAGGCCGTATCTGGCAGGGCATTAAGTCGGCTTCACTGATGATGATAATCTATGTAGCTGTAGTGGCAGCTCTTATCTGGGGATTTGCCGATAAGTTTGCCTTGCTGTTCATTTCTGCTGATGAAACGGAAATCATAGCCGATACAGCCTTATTTCTGCACTTCAATGTTTCTTTCTTCCCCTTGCTGGGCATGCTCAGCATACTCCGCTATTCCATTCAGGGAGCGGGATATACCAAGCTTGCCATGTTTTCCGGCGTTTCAGAGATGATAGCACGTGTGCTGGTAAGTGTGATTATTGTTCCACTTTGGGGATTTGTAGGAGTATGTGTGGGCGACCCAACCGCATGGCTTTTTGCCAATCTCTTCTTGATACCCGCATTTATCTATGTATATCGCCGTTTGCACGTCATTGTAGCCAAAGAACGTTAGTTCTTCACCGGCATCCGTTTCCAGATTCCCGCAGGGATAAGCTTCCAGAAGAATACTAGCAGACGGTATCTCCAGTCGATAACGGCAATGCGCTGTTTCCTGTGTATGGCTCGTACGATATGTGCGGCTACTGTTTTCGGCGACATGAGCATGGGATAATGTTTCCCGTCGTTCAGAAGTCCGGTAGCGACAAAGCCCGGCCGGATGTCTGTGAAACTGATATGCAGGTGATGCATACGCGATAATTGTTCGAGTGCATCGATATATGTATTCTGGAAACGCTTGGTTGCCGAATAAGCCGGTGCGATACCCAAGCCTTTAGTTCCGGCTATGGAACTGATGACTGCGATATGACCTTTACCCTGCTGGCGGAAGTACCGGAAAGCATATCCTACCATACGTACGAATCCTGTACCGTTTGTTTCAAGCGTATTCAGTTCGATGTCGGGCGAAAGCTCAAAATTCTGGAAACCGATACCGGAACTTTGCAGAAACAAATCCATGCCTCCCAGTTCCCCTATTAGTTTCTCCAGTTCGTTTTCTGCCCCTTCTTTCCTGATGTCGAGTGCACAGATTTTTATTCTGTCGGGAGATTTCTTCTGAAATTCCAGCAGATTTTCCCGGCGTCTTCCTGCTATGCCGAGATACCATCCTTCGGCTAATAATAACTGTGCTACCTCATAGCCTATGCCCGAGGTTGCTCCTATGATGACTGCACGTCTGGTTTTCGGTGAATCCATATCAGTGGTTGTTATAGTGTGTAAATTATTTGTTTGTACGTATTTCGTATATGAATGTTTCAGCGTTTGGAATATCCGCACCCTTACAGTTGTAAAAGAACTGGCCGGCAAAAGGCATTTGTTCATTCAAGGGCCGGAGCTCTTGTGTAAGATGGGCACAGAATGTCTTGTATGAATGGATATTCATGCGTTCGCCGGCATCGTCACGGAAAAGGATGGCATAATGGTTAAGCGGACGGGCATGCACAAGCTGGTTGATTTCCAGGGCAAGTGAGCGGGCTTCCCGAGCCGATATACGGTCGAAAAGACTGGAAACATTGAAAATAATCAATTCAGATAAGACAGCGTGTGCCGCCCAGAATGAAGCCGATACAGCCGATATTCTCGGATAGAAACAGTGAGTTGCATGGCGATACGCTTCCGACTGGAAGAACTGCAAGGCTATATCGTCCATTTCTTTTGTCGGGTAAATACCCATATAAGTCAGATCCAGATGAGGGAGTCGTCGGCATGCGTCGATAAAGGCAAGCCCGGAAGCACCTGTTTCGTAGCTTAAGTCGCAGAACACGACACGTCCCGATAAGTTGCGGACGGCACTGAACAGCCAGCCTCCGTTGCTTTCGAACAAAGCACGTGCCGCACTGTATGCACGCCTCATATAGTAGCAGTTGTAGAGCTGTATTTGCTCGTATGCAGAAACGGCATTCGTTCCGTTCCGGAAATCACATCTTCCGTAAGCAGTCAGTTCACGGTTACGTGCTTCATCCTTGTTTATTTTGCTGTTTTCTTCTACTATATGACGGAAAGCATGGTCGAACGCTTCAGAAAGAGGATAGTTTTCCGATTGTAAATCCCATCCCGGCATATATTCAGGCAATGTGAAATCTCCCCGGCAGAATGCGTCGGTATCAGTCTGGATATATCCGTTGTTCATGCGGATATATTCCATCAGTTTATAAAATGTGATGTTGGCCCCCAGTATTTGTGGGTTTCCGGTAAGAAACAACTGCTTTCTTGCGCGGGTGATTGCCACATTAAGTTTTCGGTCTATTACATATTCATCTTCCTGAAAAGTATTGGCCGTCAGGAAATTCAGCTGACTGAAATTCTGTATGGTAAACGAATAGATGATTACATCACGCTGGCTTCCCTGATAGCGTTCTACCGTATCAATGGAAATATGTGCCAGTTCCGGGATTCCTTTTCTGGCAATCTCTCTGCGTATCATCGCTATCTGATTTCTGTACGGGACAATCACCCCCACAGTCTTGTAGGCGTCAAAAGTGCCGGAAGTCATCCGGTAAATACGTTCGAGCAGAGCGGCGACGATTCGTGCTTCATTAATGTTCGTTTTCTCCGAATAAGCGAGATTGTCGGGAGCATCTGCGGGGATAAACACCATACGGCGGCTTTGTATTAATTTATCCAGATTATCCTGTGGGGCAGGTGCAGAGGCGTAGGGCAAGCACTCCTCCTGATGCGGCAACGGGACTGGCTCCAGTTGCTCACGATAGTAAAATGTCTGATTAGGAAATTCCGATATGGCAGGATGCATACGTCCCTGTTTATGCAGAATACTCCTGAAATCCTCCTTACTCTGTTTATACAAACGCTCGAAAAGCGAATTGCGGCAGTCGTTCAATCCGATAGACTGTAACAGCGGATCATCTACGCGAGCTTCTTCCTCTTCCTGCTGGGCGATGGCGGGCAACTGCTTGTAGTCGCCTATCAATATAAACTTGTCGATTGCGTTACTACGGTCGTGACGGGCCGATAAAATACCGACCAAGTCCGGTTCCAATATCTGTGAAGCCTCATCGATGATAGCCAGTGTGAAATGTTTCAGATTAAACAGGTGCAGACGGCTGTTTATCGCAGTCGTAGTGCCTGTGAAAATGCGTGTATGAGCTATTTTCTGCTGAATATCCGTCAGCTTGGGGCAGTCGGCAAGGCTGTTCTTCAATAAGTAAGGTGCGAAACGTCTATCGCATGACAGTTCACTGCCTATCCGGATAAAAGGAGTACTTTCTGCGATGCCCGAGTCGACCAGCATGCTACAGATCTCATCAACAGCCCGGTTGGTGTACGACAAAAGCAGGAGAGAAGCTTCCGGATCGGTCAGAGCTTCTTCTACCATATACCGCAAGGCACACGATGTCTTTCCGGTTCCCGGAGGACCTACCAGCAGGAAGTAATCGTCTGTCTGCTTTTCTTTCAGAATCAGTTCGTCAAAACGTCCGTACGAACCGTTCAGTGTACGTTCCGGATGTTTCCCCGGAGTACGTAGCCCCAGCAACAGTTCTTTACGGTCGGTTCGGGCAGACAGGAACGCATATAGTCCGCGCATGGCATTCATGGCCGAAGAGTCAGACGAGTCATGTTCTACGGCAAACACTTCATCGGCTCCACCTATGATATCCTTGTTCTGCTGTCCGTTACGCAGCAATATAGTAAGGCTGTTAGCCTGTATGTCGAGTATATTGCCTTTCATCAGTATCTGTTGGCGTACGTCAGGCTCCTTTTGATATGCATAAAAAATGATGATATCCCCCGTGCGGAAGTTGGGCAGGAAGTCTTCCCCCTGTTGCGGTATATGGAGTTCGATAATATCGTATCCTTTTCCCGGTCCGCTTTGACGTTTTTCGGTGACCGTCAGTCCGAGCAGAATATTTCCCGATTCGATTTTTTCGGCAAGAGGAGTGTGCCAAAGGCCGGCAAATCCGTTCGAAGAATCATTCTTTCCTCCCGTTTTGCTTAGTATCTGCTCTTTCGATACAAAGGTGAAGAACCGTTGGAAGTAGGCCCGTTCCAGTGGCGTACAGCGTTTCAGCGTATTGATTGTTTCCTGCAACTGCGGTTCTTGAAAATCATTCCATAAGCGGTTGCTCACCTGTAGCTCGTTCAGCAGGTCGGTGCTCAGTTCTTCCGTTACAGAAGCGATAGCTCCGTCACCGAAAGCCATTTCGCGTGCCGCTATCCGGTTGCGCAGATGTATGCTCTCACGAAACAAAGTTTCGGCAAAATGTTCTATCATGAGGCCATCGGTATATTTGGAATAAAGCAGGAAAGTCTGCAAGTCCTCCGTCTTCCGTCCGAAGTTATACATCAGTACCCCCTGATAAAGCATCATCTGGATGAAATGATCCTCCTTATGACGCCGGTTGTATTCATCCCGTTTTCCTGATTTCTGTTCTACAAGTACCTTGAAATCCTTTTGAAGCATATCGACACGTCCCTGCAAGCCAAGCTGTTCGCAGATGAAAGAAGCCTCCAGCAAGGTATTGTGCTTGTCGAAAGCCTGAATATTATGTGGCAGTACATCGTGTACAAACGAGCGGATGTTCATCATTTGTGCCTGCGCCTGCTCGTGAAAGTTGGCGGGAATGGGGCAGGTACAAAACTCCAAAGCCGCTGAAGCAAAAAACTTCTTGACCGTTGTGCTATAGGCTACCGGGGCATCTTCGCGTTCGTTTATATAATCATCCAGAAACTGGCTGGCCAGGTTACCCAGCAGAATAGGAGCCGTATTAGCCTTTGGCTTGACCTTGTTCATGAAAAAGTTCAGCGGATGATGCCCGTACTCGCGGAAACAGGCAGCCAGCGAACTGATATCTATCAGGTAGTCGGGATGGATAACAATCAGGTTCGGTATATAATGATTCTCTTCATCCACATGTACATCCAGCAGATTCAGCTGAAGATTTTCAGCAAGCAAGTCTTTTACGTAAAGCATGTCGCTGTTATATCCTCCTTTTGCATAGTCAATGATGATGAAAGGATCTTCATCACTGTCGGTTGCCGCAAATATCTTTGTATCATCCCAACTGCTTACAGCTGCGCGTATATAGGGGATGCGTGAATACTGCGTACCGCGATAAGGACGGTTCGAATGTGGAATTTCCGGAATTAAAGAAGCTGGAATATCTTCATCGAAAGCCAGGGAAACGAAACGGACTATGGCACGGAGGTCGTACAGGTATTCTTCCATTACGGGACGGAAATCGTCGCGCATGGCAGCGTTGCAGTTGCGTCGCATGGTCTGTATGGCATATTTGTCCGAAGGAGTCATCCGTTTCTCTTTACAGATATAGTCGAGGCGTGAAAACAAATTTGCGAAAGAGAACGTAACCCCTGCCGTCAGTTCGTAACATGCCTGTTCGAGCACTTTGTATAAAAGAATATATTTGGCCCGGATATTTTCGGGAGCGGCTGTAGGTTGACGGTGAATTTGTTCGATGCGATTATATAAATCGAAAGATTGCAGTTCGATGTGGTTCGTTAAGTTTCCAGACATGGCAGATGAATATCCTTGAATAAAATGACTTTACATAACAAACAAAGTAAAGCCCTTACCTATAAATCTTTTGTTCAAAGATACAACTATTTTCCGAAACACTGCAACCTCTCCTGCGTTCTGCTAAAATCTTTTGCGGTTCGTGATGCTTTTTGTTTCTCTTGCTTATCTTTGTCATTTGAAAAACGAAATAGTATTATGAAGCATGTAATAGCGTGTATGAGGGCCTTATGTCCTATATCGGATGAAACAGTGAAGGAACTGGAAAGTCTTGTTGTAAAATGTAATTATCCCAAAAGATATCAGCTTATAAAAGAGAATATTTTCTGCCGATACGCTTATTTTATAGAAAAGGGAATGACGCGTTCTTTCTGGCTGGTAGACGGAGAAGAAATTACGACCTCATTTTCGTGTGAGGGAGGGATTGTCTTCAGTATGGACGAACTCTATTATAATAAAAAGAGCGAAGAATTTGTTGAAACACTGGAAGACGTAGAGGTGTATAGAATAGAACTGACAGATTTAAGACGGTTGTTCGAAACCAATCTTGAGTTTTGTAACTGGGGGAGAATCATACATCAGAATGAATACAGAAGGCTGCACAGAAGTCATAAGGAAAGGCTTACACTTCCGGCCAGACAGCGGTATGAAGAGTTCAAGAAACAGTTTCCGTATGTTTGCCAGAGAACCAATTTAGGCTACATCGCCTCTTATCTGGGCATTACTCTCTCTACGTTGAGCAGGCTTCGCTCGAATGAGAATGATAAGGCATAATGGCAGCCGATTTTGATGTAGGACAACTTTTTATTGGCGGATAGAGGCTACCTTTGTTGTGTGATTAACCTTGAAAGTTTATTTGTTTAATTTAAAAATCGATAATCATGCAACAATTAAAAGCATCTGCAGCTTTTTCTGATACAAAGCCTCATTACGACTTGCTCGACGGTCTGCGTGGGGTAGCTGCTATCTTGGTCTTATGGTATCATGTTTTTGAAGGATATGCTTTTGCGGCAAATGCCCCAATCATCGAAACTCCTAATCATGCATATTTGGCCGTAGACTTCTTTTTTATCTTGTCCGGATTTGTCATCGCTTATGCGTATGACGACCGCTGGGGAAAATCAATGTCTTCCGGCAACTTCTTTAAGCGCCGTTTAATCCGTCTGCATCCCATGGTCGTAATGGGAGCTGTATTGGGAGTAATAACCTTCTTGTTACAGGGAAGTGTGCAGTGGGACGGAACACATGTTGCCACATCAACAGTGATGATTGCCCTTTTGTGCGCCATGTTCTTTATCCCCGCCGTGCCGGGTTGCAGTTACGAAATACGCGGAAATGGCGAAATGTTTCCGCTGAATGGTCCTGCATGGTCACTTTTCTTCGAGTATATAGGCAATATCTTGTATGCATTGTTTATTCATCGTTTCAGCAACAAAGCGCTGGCTGTGTGGACGGCTGTCATGGGAATTTGCTTAGCCTTCTTTACACTGACCGATTATTCGGGCTACGGTTCGCTCGGAGTAGGATGGACACTCGACTCTGTCAATTTCATCGGAGGCTTGCTGCGCATGCTTTTCCCGTTCAGTCTTGGTATGCTGGTGTGCCGTTATTTTAAACCCGTGAAGGTTCGTGGCGCATTCTGGATTTGTTCACTGGTATTGATATGCCTGTTTTACGTACCGTTTATTCCGGGCTTGGAACCCATCTGTTACAACGGCGTGTTTGAAATGGTGTGCATTATGATTGTTTTCCCGGTTCTGGTATGGCTAGGCGCTTCCGGTTCTACAACCGATACGGTTTCCTCTTCCGTATGTAAATTCTTGGGCGATATATCTTTCCCCGTTTATATCATTCACTATCCTTTCTATTACCTGTTTTACGCGTGGCTGATAAAGAATCAGTATTTCACTTTCGGAGAAACATGGGAAGTTGCAACCTTGTTGATGGCCGGTAATATCGTTTTAGCCTACCTGTGTCTGAAGTTATACGATGAACCGGTGCGTAAATATCTTGCAAAACGTTTCATGCATAAAAGACAACAGGCAGGCAGTCTGCATTGATTTGATATGTTGATTTAGAGGACTATCTGATTCGCTTCATTCTCAGTCGGAGGCTGTTTGTTACCACCGAAACCGAACTGAATGCCATGGCAGCTCCCGCAATCATCGGGTTCAGCAAGAATCCCGTGAAAGGGTAAAGCACACCTGCCGCTACGGGAATTCCTGTCAGGTTGTAGATAAATGCCCAGAATAAGTTCTCGCGAATAGTACGTACGGTGAGTGTCGAAAGCCGGATGGCCTCACTTATTTTAGTCAGGTCGGACGATATAATGGTCATCTTTGCCACATCCATGGCGATGTCGCTTCCTTGTCCCATGGCGATACTCAGGTCAGCTTGGGCAAGGGCGGCGCTGTCGTTGATGCCGTCGCCAACCATGGCTACATGCTTTCCTTCCGCCTGAAGCTGTTTGATATACTCCGATTTTTGCTGAGGCAACACTTCCGCGCGGAATTCGGCGATACCAGCCTCCGCAGCAATCCGACGGGCAGTCTGCTCATTGTCACCCGTCAGCATGACAACCGAAATACCTCTTTGCTGTAACTCGGCGATGGCCTTTTTCGATGTTTCCTTTATCCGGTCGGCAATGGCGCAAGTTGCCAGTGCCTGCTGTTCGTCGGCAAACCAGATGACGGTTTTGGCTTCCTGTGCAAAAGCTTCAGCCTTTTCTGAAAGGACAGGAGAGATAGTAATACCCTTTTCGGCAAGCATCCGGCGGTTTCCTGCATAATACGTTTTGCCGTTCCAGCTTGCTTTCACACCTTTCCCCGTAATACTTTCGAAACCGGTTAGCAGACAATCCCCTCCGTTATCAGCATTTGCCTGAGATAATGCCTGCACTACGGCTGTAGCCAGCGGATGTTCGGAATGCTTTTCCAGTCCCAGAAAGATACGCTGTATATCAGCATTCTCTGCTTCCCAGACAATGTCTGTCACCACAGGCTTCCCTTCCGTTATGGTTCCCGTCTTGTCGAGTACAATCGTATCTATCTTTTTGGCCATTTCCAGACTTTCGGCATCCTTGATCAGTATACCGTTTTCAGCCCCTTTGCCGATACCCACCATAATAGCCGTAGGAGTAGCCAGTCCCAAGGCGCACGGACAGGCAATAATCAGTACGGTAACGGCTGCCAGCAGTCCGTGCGTAAAGCCGTTCTCCGCCAGCACAATCCATGCAATGAAAGTAAGCACGGCAATTGTCATGATAGCAGGGACGAATACAGCTGCAATTTTGTCGACCAGTTGCTGTACGGGCGCTTTGCTTCCCTGAGCTTCCTGTACCAGATGAATAATGTGAGAAAGCATCGTATCAGCTCCCACCTTTTCAGCCCGAAACCGGAAACTTCCTTTCTGGTTGATGGTTCCTGCATATACTTTTGCTCCTGCCGACTTACAGACAGGAATTGGCTCGCCGCTCAGCATACTTTCGTCGATGAAAGAACTGCCTTCCGTTACGGTTCCGTCTACAGCGATACGTTCTCCCGGTTTCACGACAATCATGTTGCCTGGAACAATCTGTTCAATACTTACTTCCCGTTCGCCGGTTCCGTCATCGATGATAACTGTACGGGGCTGTAGTCCCATCAGTTTCCTGATAGCAGCCGATGTATTGCCTTTTGCACGTTCTTCCAGTGTGCGTCCCAGCAGGATAAAGGCGATAATCACGCTGGCCGCTTCAAAATACACATGCGGAGTCACTCCCCTTGATAGCCAGAAATCGGGAAAAAACAAGTTGAACAAGCTGAACAGATAGGCGATTCCGGTACTGTTTGCCACCAGTGTGTCCATATTGGCAGAACGGTGCTTCAGCAGCTTCCAGGCATTGACATAGAATCCGCTTCCCAGCCAGAACACTACAGGAGTAGATAATATCCACATGATGTAATTGGCATATGGCATATCCATGAAAAACATTCCGATAATAGCGACAGGAAGCGATAGGATAATAGCCCATATCGTCCGGAACTTCAATTGCCTGTAATGGGCGGCATGTGTGTCTTCAGCCTCTTTTTCAGCTTCTTTAGCCGTATCAATCAGCAAGTCGAATCCTGCGTTTTGTACAGCCTGCTTCATCATTTCGGGCGAGCAGAGCGACGGATCATATTCTACGGTGGCGATAGCTGTTGCCAGATTGACATTGGCCGAGCACACCCCTTCCTGCCGGCTCAATGTTTTGTTAACACGTGCAGCGCAGGCGGCACAACTCATGCCCAGTACGGGGAAAGTCTGTTTTTTTATTTGTTGGTCTGTCATTGTTCTTTTCTTTTTGATTCTGGCGCAAAGATACACCGGCAGACCATTGTGTGTGTTATAAAATTATGGGTATGATTTATACGATTTCATCCAGTCCTTTGCGTAATTGGATCTTTTGTTTTTTGAATTCGCTAGGAGTAGTGCCGGTCACTTCTTTAAACTGCCGGCTAAGATGAGCCGTACTCGAATAATTTAGCAGGAAAGCGATTTCGTTCAGTGAGAGTTCATCATACACAAGTAGTTCCTTTACGCGCTCTATTTTTTGTGAAATGAAGTATTTTTCTATTGTAATGCCATTGGTTTCCGAAAACAGTTTGCTTAAGGAGCTGTAATCGTGATGAAGCCTGTCGGCAAGAAAGTCCGACAGAGTTGTTTTAAGTTCACCGTTTTGGCTATGTACCAGCCGGATAATTTCCTGCTTGATTTGCTCTATCAGCCTGTTGCGTTTGTCGTCTATCAGTTCAAATCCCACAGACTGTAACGTTTGCCGGATATGTTCCAGTTCGGCTTTTCCGACAGTTTCCTGTATGATAGCCTTTCCCAGCTCAACATGCAAGGGTGTAAAGCCCAGTTTGGCAAGCAAGTCTTCTACCACCATAATACAGCGGTAGCACACCATGTTTTTAATATAGAGCGTTGTATTGTTCATGCGTCTTAAAATAATTTCTGCAAAATAAAGCTTTTCAATATGAATATATGCCAGTTTGCTGAATTTTCTTTTGTTAAAAGAACCACAACTGTTCTTTTTTTGTTTCTATCTTATATTTTTGTAAAGTTAATAAAAATCAGCATAGAGAAATGAGAAAAATGCTTTGTCCGCAGTGTAAGATTGCTGCCATGTATGTAAAGAATGAAGCAGGCGACCGCCGTCTGGTATACGTTGTTGAGGGAGGAGAGGTTATACCTAAAAATCCGGAAGAGTCGCTCGACGGATTCGATGTGAGCGAAGTATTCTGCCTGGGCTGTTCATGGCACGGGAATCCGAAGAAACTGGTCCGCTATTGAAAAGGGTTTGAGAATAAATTGGTGAGGCTGCTATAGAAATGGAGAAATTATACCAATTTATATAAGAACTCGGTCATTTTTTGCACGCTGCCTTTTTCTCCGGTTATCTTTGTGTACAACCGGCTCAGGGTATTGCTGATGGATGAAACCGAGTGGCTCAGCAGTTCTGCCATCTGCGTGCGTGACATGCCTATCTTTGTCAGGCAGCAGACACGGAGTTCGTGTGAGGAGAGTTTCGGGTAGTACTGATACAGTCTGGATGTAAAGTCAGGATAAGCCTTGTTTATGGCCTCCGTCAGCTGTTGCCAGTATTCATCAGTCAGTTCTGAACTGCGTGTTACGGAGAGGAATGCAGCAAAAGATTGTCTGGCAGTCGAGGGTGTTAGGTTTTCCTCCTCATGCTGATTTTCGGTTATTATATGCGCCTCATCCTTTTGTGGCTCTTTGCGGCGGGCACGGATATTCCTGCCCATATAAATCATTCCTGCCACCAGCAGAATTAGTGCCAGCGCCAGTATATACCGTAGCCTTTTCATGTGCGAGAGCAGATCAAGTTTTTCTGCCTCGTGATTGATGCGTACTGTCGCTTCTGTACGTGTCATTCTGCTGATGGAGTCGGACACCTCCCGATAGCAGCGGGCGTAACGGTGTGCATCTTCCTGTTTGCCTTGTGAGAGTGCTATTTCCTTCAATATGCCATAGGCTGTGCGGTGATGGTAAATGTCGGTTCCCTGTAATGCTTTGCGACAATATGCTTCGGCAGAGTCCGGACGGTTTTCAGCCTGATAAGATTTGGCAAGCGTAAGTGCTGACAATGAACTGAAACGGTGTGCCAGCACTTCGTATGCCATGTCTTTTGCCTGCTCTGTTCTGCCGTTTCCATATTTGAAGTCGGCCCATTCGCTCAGTACACCATATGCCGGTCTGGTGAATCCTTTTTCTTTCATCAGGTTGTATGCCTTGCTGTAATACACTTCTGCGCTGTCCGGACTGTACTGCCGGTCGAATATTCGTGCCATATCTCTCCAGCTGTAGGCAATTCCTTTATCGTTTTTGCATCTGATATTATATACCAATGCCTGCCGTAAAGCTTTCATGCTTTCGTGGTATGCTTTTTGATAAGCATACAAGACCGCCAGTTGTCCGTAGATGCGACCGTTCAGCGTATCGTGGTTGCAGCCCACCTCGGCTGCACTCAGGTATGTACGTATTGCCCTTGATGGTTCGTTGCAGTCGCGGTACACTCCTGCCTTGTAGTAAAGTGCTTCCGCCAGCCTCCGGTCATCTCCTTGCTGCTCGTAGAAGCGTACTATGCGGTTTATCAGCGAATCGGAGGTGTGCGGAATATAGAGTTTGTCTTCGGCTTTGATTCGTAGCATGTGGCAGTACATCCGTTCTTCTTCCGTCAGTTCCTGCAAGGATGCGTCGATCGAGTCCAGACAGGCAATGGCACTGTCCGGACAAGCTTCTGCCCAGTACTCCGCCTGTCTGATCAGGGGAGGGTAGGATGTTTTCCGGTTGCGGCAACCGCATGCTCCTATCAGCAGAAGCAACAGCAGGAAGTAAGCTGTTTTCTTCATTGCATTTCTTTTGGCTGTGCAAATATACGATTTTACGGCATTCCGACAAATCTGTATGGCATGGAAGTCCGTAATTCTTCCTGTAAATAGAGAGAAATGTTAATGACAAACCTGTATCTGCTTCGGATTTTTGCAGGCTAAATCCCTGTAAAGGTTAAAAACAATCTTTATGTTAAAGCTTTTGGAGGTGAAAATGACCTGTTGTTTCCTCAGAAAGATGATGATGTCTGGGGTAAAACATCCTGTTATTTTATTCGAAGTTTCGGCATGTTTTATTTTGAAGCAGGAATCAGGTTGAAATTTCCTGTTTTTGCCTCTGGAATTTCTTTTAAATGAAACGGATTACTCATGGCATTGTGCTATTAAAACAGGTGAGAAAGTTTCTCGCTGTGATACGATTGTGTTCTGTTTTATGAATAATGTTTCTTGGCGAAAGGAATGGCTGTCTATCTGGATTCCGTAGAAGCGGTGAGATTCTGATTTTTTGGAACCGGCTTGATCCTCTCTCCAATTTTGTGATAATGGAGAAATCAGCATGTCATTTTATTATGCGGCACGACTTGTCTGTCATTCTGTAATAATGGCTTCTTTTCCGTTCATGCTGACCTTCTTTTCGGCTATCAGCTCCGATAAGGCTCGTGCCAGCGAAGGGCGTGCCACTCCCAAAATGAAAGCCACTTCCTGCTGATTGTCTATCCGTCCGTTGATTTTCAGGTAATTCAGCAGACGCGACTTCAGGCTTTGCAGGGCGAATTCATTTAATTTTTTACTTAGAAAAAGGCTGCGGTCGGAAATCATTTCGATAAAATTCTTCATGATGACAGGCTGGCTGTGCATGAATTCCAGAAAGTAGTTCTTGTCGAGCACAAGTACTTCACAGTTTTCCTGCACCTCTATGTTTACCGGAAAGCGGTTCTCCGATGCGAATATAAAGGCTGGAGCGAGTACTTCGGGAGCACTTATCCGGTCGATGGTAACTTGTTTCCCTTCCGCATTTTCCATTTGTGCACGTACGTTTCCTGTACATAATATATAGAGCGAGCGGCAGGGATCTCCCTGACGGGCAATGAAGTCGCCTTCTTTATAGCGACGGACACTGTTGGGAGCTTCGGCAAGCAACTGTCTGGCTGCCGCTTCGGATATGCCCTGAAATAAGGGAAGCTGTAAAAGTTGTATGGCGTTCATTTAGTCTTCATTTAACGATTATTCAGAATGGCTGTAACATAGGTTACAGTTATTGCCGGCAGAAAGCGGCATCTTTGCACAAACTTAATAAAAAATCACTAATGACTATCTGAATATGGAAGGAAATATGTTTTGCTATCAGTGTCAGGAGGCAGCCAAGGGAACCGGCTGTGTGCTGAAAGGTGTGTGTGGAAAGAATAGTAGTACGGCACGTTATATGGATTTGCTGCTCTTTACGGTAAGAGGCGTATCGGTAGCTGCCAGTGCTTTGCGTGAGCAGTCGGTAAAGGTGTCGGCGGAAGTCGATTCGTTTGTGACGGATGCTTTGTTTTCTACCATTACGAATGCCAATTTCGACGATGAAAGTATTTTACGCCGGGTAGAGAAAGGAATCGGTCTGCGTGATGACCTGAAGGCTGAGGCTGCTGCGCGGGGTATTGCACTTCCCGAAGTAGACGAGCTGGAGTGGAAGGGGGAAAAGGACTCGTTCGAGGAGAAAGCGGCTGCGGTCGGTGTATTGCGTGAGGCAAACGAGGACTTGCGTTCGCTGAAAGAACTGCTTGTTTACGGCCTGAAAGGTATGGCGGCTTATCACGAACATGCCATGCGTCTGGGGTATAGCAACGGGGAAATTCATGCGTTCATGCAGGCGGCACTGGCGAAAATTGCTGTCGGCGGACTGACAGCCGACGAATGGGTGGCGCAGGTGATGCAGGCGGGAGAGATGGGTGTCAAGGTGATGGCACTGCTCGACGAGGCAAATACGACCCGTTACGGCAATCCGGAGATTACAAAGGTGAATATCGGGGTGGGTAAGAATCCGGGTATTCTGATCAGCGGACACGACTTGCATGACATCGAAGACTTGCTGAAACAGACCGAGGGAACGGGAGTGGATGTATATACGCACAGCGAAATGCTTCCGGCACACTATTATCCTGCTTTCAAGAAGTACAAGCATTTTGTTGGCAACTACGGAAACGCGTGGTGGAAGCAGCGTGAGGAGTTTACGGCGTTCAACGGTCCGATTGTGTTTACAACCAACTGTATTGTGCCGCCGCTCTCGAATGCAACATATAAGGAGCGTATGTTTACCGGAAACTCGACCGGATATCCGGGTTGCAAGCACATTGAAACGGGTGCCGACGGACATAAGGATTATTCGGAAGTGATTGCGCTTGCCAAGCAGTGCCAGCCGCCTGTTGAACTGGAAACCGGGGAGATTATCGGTGGATTCGCGCACAATCAGGTTCTTCAGCTTGCCGATAAGGTAGTGGAAGCTGTGAAGAGTGGAGCTATCCGGCGTTTTGTGGTGATGGCTGGATGCGACGGCCGTATGAAGAGCCGCGATTATTATACTGATTTTGCCAAGGCATTGCCGCAGGATACGGTTATCCTGACTGCCGGATGTGCAAAATACAAATACAACAAGTTGCCTTTGGGCGATATAAACGGCATTCCGCGTGTGCTCGATGCCGGTCAGTGCAACGACAGTTATTCGCTTGCCGTTATCGCTCTGAAGCTGAAAGAAGTCTTCCAGTTGAACGACATCAACGAACTGCCGATTACCTATAATATCGCGTGGTACGAACAGAAGGCGGTGATTGTACTGCTTGCCTTGCTGAGTCTGGGCGTGAAGAACATTCATCTGGGCCCTACACTGCCTGCATTCCTTTCGCCGAATGTGGCAAAAGTGCTGGTCGATACCTTCGGGATAGGAGGCATTACCACTGTCGACGAAGATTTGAAGAAATTCGGTTTGCTGGGATAAATTCTTTCTCCTTACTTTATTAAGTATCCGATATTTTACTTACCTTTGTTCATTAATTCGTCATAAAAATCGTACTATATGAGCAAAGCTATTATTAATTCTTACGAGGAATTTGAAAAAATGATCGGTCAGCAGATCGGAGTTTCCGACTGGCTGGAAGTTACACAGGAGCGCATCAACCAGTTTGCCGACGCTACACTGGATCATCAGTGGATTCATGTCGATGTAGAACGTGCGAAAGTGGAAAGCCCCTTCAAGAGTACAATCGTACACGGCTATCTGACTTTGTCGCTGCTTCCGTATTTCTGGAATCAGATTATCGAAGTAAACAACCTGAAGATGATGGTAAACTACGGAATGGACAAAATGAAGTTCGGTCAGGCTGTATTGTCGGGACAGAAAATCCGTATGGTTGCCGACCTGCATTCGCTGGTTAATTTGCGCGGAACGGCTAAGGCTGAAATTAAATTCGCTATCGAAATAGAAGGACAGAAGAAGAAAGCACTCGAAGGTATCGCTACTTTCCTGTATTACTTCAACTGATGTACGGCATACTGTCTGTAGATATTTTGAATAGGACGATGAGATTCATTACAGGATAATCTGGTTTCTGTAGTGAATCTCATCGTTGTTTTTATATGTGTTTTGATTATGACAGAAAAACTTTGCCGGCAGTTGCGTGAGTGGGCGGAAGCCTATCATCAGGCGGATTTCATCGCGAATGATCCCGTACAATTCCCGCACCGTTATGTCCGGCAGGAAGATATTGAAATAATGGGACTGCTGACTGCCGTCCTGAGTTTCGGAAATCGCCGGATGATTCTCCGCAAGGTAGACGAACTGGATGGACTGATGGGACGTGCTCCCTTGCAGTATGTGCTTTCCAGACGTTGGGAGAATGATTTCAGTCGTGGAAACCAACGGAGCTTTTACCGGATGGTTTCGTATGCGGCATTCCGTATTTATTTCGAGAAGTTGTATGCGGTGTATACGGAGAATCGTACGCTGGAGGATGCCTTGCTGACTTTTCCGGGAAATCCGATGCAGAAGCTTTGTGCGTTTTTGGGGGTGTCCGACAGAAGTCCGCAGAAGAAGCTCAACATGTTTCTGCGCTGGATGATCCGTCGTGATTCGGCTGTCGACTTCGGTATCTGGCGGCGGATGAGTCCTGCCGACCTGATTATCCCGCTCGATACGCATGTGTGCCGGGTAGCTTTTCTGCTGGGACTGACCGATAAACCTTCTTTTTCGTTGTCGGCTGCCCGGTGTATCACAGAGGCATTGGCGGAGGTGTTTCCCGGCGATCCGTGTCTGGGCGACTTCGCACTTTTCGGTTATGGGGTGAATCATCCTGAATTAACAGATAACTTACCATGATAAAGATATTGGCTACAAGCGACTGGCACTTGGGGAATACTTTCCACGGCTTCGACCGTCAGGAAGAGCATGCCGATTTTCTTCGGTGGCTGCTCGGTGCTGTCGGACAGAAAAATCCTGATGCCTTGCTGGTGTCGGGCGACATATTCGATTCGAGTAATCCTTCGGCTGCCTCTCAGGAGTTGTATTACAGTTTTCTCGATACGCTGACACAGCGTTTCCCGCAGTTGCAGACGATAATAATTGCCGGAAACCACGACTCGGCTGCACGGCTTGAGGCGCCTCGTCTGATGCTGGAAAGGCATCGGGTCTATGTGCGCGGGCTGATACGCAGGCAGGAGGAAGGTAACTTCTTGCCGGACGATTTGCTGTTGCCTGTCTGTTCGGCAGCGCATCCGGAAGAACGTGCCTGGGTGCTTGCCGTGCCTTACTTGCGCGATGGAGACTTTACCCGTGGTATGAGTTACGGGGAGGGTGTAGGAGAGTTCCTGCGTCGGGCGGTTGAGGCGGCGAATCTCCGGCGCGACCGGAGCAGGGAAGCGCTGATTCTGATGGCGCATTTATATGCTACGGGGAGTGAGATTGCCGAAAATTCTTCGGAACGTATCGTGATAGGTGGTTCGGAAATGGTCAGTCTGGATGAAATAGATGAAAGTGTTACGTTAGCCTTGTTGGGGCATTTGCATCGTAATCAGAAAGTTAACGGCCGTGAAAACTGGCTGTATCCGGGTAGTGCCCTGCCGATGTCGTTTGCAGAGAAGGGCTATCGTCACGGAGCCGTTTATTATGAGATAGAGGACGGTTGCCTGAATGGTGTGTCCGAGTTCCTCGACTATCCTTTGCAGCATCCGCTGGTTTCTGTTCCGGCAAAACCGCTTCCGCTGACCGAGGTGCTCGACTTACTGCGTGCCTTGCCCGATAAAGATAAAATGAGCGAAGAAGAGCCTGTTCCGTATCTGGAGGTGAATGTCTTGCTCGACGCTCCTGTGGCTGGCATCAACAAGCAGGTAGAGGATGTCCTTCAGTCGAAAAATGTGCGCTTGTGCCGGACGGTAATCGCTTATCGGGTGCAGCAGTCGGCTGGCGACGGGGAAGTGGTGTTGGAATCGGTCGATGATTTGCTGACGCTCGACCCGATAGAGGTGATCAGAAAGAGTTATCAGAACAAGTTCCGCTGCGAAATGCGCGATGAGCTGGTGGAACTTGCCAGACGGGCTGTGGAAGCGGCTCGCAGGGAAGGAGGCAATGAATGAAGTTGTTGAAAGTAATCATGTATAACCTGGCTTCGCTCGAGGGGGAACAGGTGATTGATTTTGAGAGTGAACCTTTACGGAGTGCCGATTTGTTTTCTATCGTAGGTGAAACGGGAAGCGGAAAGTCGACCATTCTGGATGCTGTCTGTCTGGCATTGTACGGGCTTGCTCCTCGTTTTTATGGGGCAGATAATTTCGATTATTATCATACCGAGCGTCCGAACAACGATCAGGTGCTCGATCCTGACGACCCGCGTAACATTCTTCGCAAGGGTACGAAGGAGTGTTTTGCCGAAGTGGTGTTTCTGGCACGCGACGGTTTCCGCTATCGTGCCCGCTGGTCGTGTTCCATAGCCCGCATCAATTATACGCGTCCGGAGCGCAGGCTGTACCGGATAGCAGTGGACGAGGCGGGAAGAACCAGCGAGAAGGAAGTGGAAATAACCGGAGGGGGACGTCAGAAGCGCGGACATAAGAATATCAACAATGAGGGGCTCGACCGCATTATCGGTCTGGATTACGGACAGTTTACCCGTACGGTGATGCTGGCGCAGAATTCGTTTGCCAATTTTGTCAAGGCGGACGACAAGGATAAGGCTGTCTTGCTGGAAAAGCTGACCGGAACGGAACTTTATACGGCTGTTGCCCGTAAGATTTATGAGTTTTATAAGGAGGCGGAAGCTGCTTATAATGAGGTGTTCAATCAGGTAAAGGCTTTTGCCGTACATCAGCTGTCCGACGAAAAGCTGGCGGAAGTGGAAACGCGTAAGGGGGAGCTGGACGCCAGTTTCCGTACCTTGCAGGCTGAACTCCAGAAGTTGAAAGATCAGCAGAAATGGTATGCAGACTTGTGTGTGCTGGAGGTGGCTTTTGCTGGTGAGGAAGCAAAATGGAGACAGGCTTCGGAAAAGGCACAGAACTTGCAGCCGGTACGGGACGAGTTGCGGATGCTCGATGAGGTGGCTCCTGTACGCGATGTATATCAGACTTACATGAATCTGCAACGTGAATTGAAAGAGCTGACAGAGGAAGTCGGTAGGAAACAATTGCAGTGTAGTGCGCTGGAAAAGGAAGAGGCTGAGAAGCGGAAACTTTTACTGGATGTAAAAGAAAATTACAATGTAGTCCGTGAGAAACAAGAGCAGATGCTTCCGCTGGTGACGGCAGCCCGTAAGCAGAAGGTGGAGCTGGACGCACAGCAGGCTACCGTGACTCGCCTGAAAGAGGAGGAAAGTTTGCTGGCGAAGAAGGAAGAATTGCTGAGAAAGGAGCAGGCGGAAAATGAGCTTCAGGCAGCGGAGTTGCAGAAGCGGCAGGCGGAAGCGGAACGGATGTTGGCGGAACTGATGCCACACCGTGATATGCTGGAAAACAAGAATGCGGTTTCCGACAGGCTGGAGTCGCTTTATAAGGCTGTAAAGCGTTGGCAAAAAGAGTCTGAAGACTGGAAGAAAAACGGTATCGAGCTGGAAAATCAGCAGCAGGTATGCCGGGAAGAAGAGAATCGTTTGCAGAAATCGGATGAGGAACTGGTTCTGTGTCGGGAGAGTATCCGGCAGAAAACACAGGCACTGGCTGGTGTGGATGTAGAGGCATTGCAGCAGCGGATGGCGGACGTGACGAAATGTTATACCGATTTGGAGCGATTGAGAAAGTTGCAGGCGGCGGTAATGGAACGCCGGAAGAGTCTGTCGGAAAATCGGCTTGCGTCTGAACAAATTACCAAGGAACTGGATGCCGCGATGCGTGAGGTGAAGGAACTGAGAACGGAACGTGAAGAGATAAATCGTCTGTTGCCCGGACTGGAGGAGGCGTGGCAATTGGCAAGCAGCCGGAGTGCCGAGCATATGCGTGCCGCGCTGAAACCGGGAGAACCTTGTCCGGTATGTGGTGCACGGGAGCATCCGTATGCCGGAGGAATAGCGGAAGTGTTGCAGCCTGTCAAGGAGGAGATTGCTCGTCGCCGCAAGCGACTGACGGAAATTGAGGAACGGCTGGATGCTTCTCCCGGCGGATTGCGCCTGCTTTGTTCGGACCTGAACGGTAAGTTGTCGGCATTGCGTGAGGGAACCGGACGGCTAAATGCGGAACTGGCTGAGGATGTCGGCGAATGGACTACACTGGTTGTTGCTTATCCCACTCTGCCTGCTGATGTTGTACGGGCAGATGCTCCTGCCTTGTCGGCTTTGCTGACGGCGGAATCGGAACGGATTGTGGTACAGGGTAAGCAGGTGCGTGCCGAACAGAATGCTTATCAGCAGGCACAGAATGAACTGACTGCCATGCGCCGTACGTACGATGAGAATCAGGTTTTGTGTGCACGTCAGCGTGAAGAACTGCATCGCCGGACCGTGGAATTGAAACAACGGCAGGGACAGAGTGAGCAGAAGCGTGCGGAATTGCAGCAACTTGAACGTGCGAACAGTGATTTGCGTGAGGCATTGCGGCAGGAAATTTCGTTACCCGATTGGGAGCAGGCTTTCGAACAGGATTTCGGGAAGCTGGCAGACCGTTTGTCGGATATGTACGACAAGTATCGGGAGGCAACTCGTGTGCAGCAGGAATCGGTGGGTTTGCTGAACGAGCGGAAAGTCGCTTCCGGGGCGTTGGAGAAACAGTTGGCCGAGTGTCTGGCAGCCATGAAGGAAAACAAGGAAGAGACTGCCGGGGCTGTACAGGTTTATGAGGCAAAGCTGAAGGCTTATATGCAGGTGCTGGGCGGTGCTGATCCGGATGAAACGGAACGTACGCTGAAACTGCAACTGGAGGAAGCGGAGAAACAGGTGCAGCTTGCTGATAAGGCTCACAGTGAGATGGCCGAATCGTACAGCCGGCTGTCGGGGTTCGTGAAGGCTGCCGAGGAACAGTATCGGAAGAAGCAGGCTGACTGCATGGCTGCGCAACGTGGAGTGGAAGATTTCATCATGCGTTACAATGAGTCGGCAGAGCATGTGGGTGTTCTTTCGAAAGAATGGCTGGATATGTGCTTCTCGCCTTCGGCAGACTGGAACGGAAAGCGTGAACAGGTGCGGCTGGCGGATGAGGAGGTAAAATGGTGTCAGGGACAGATGGAAGCACGCCGGAAAGCGATGGAAGCTCATCGCGACTTGCAGGTTATGGCGCTGGAACAGTCGGGTGAAGATACCAATCCGACGGCTGTGCTACAGGAGGAGATGCAAAAGGTACAGTGTGCATTGGATGAACTCGACAAGGAGCGTTTGCAGGTGGGCGGTATGCTGATGGCGCATCGCCGGAGTGTGGAACAGATGTTGTCGGCAGGCGAAGAACTTGAACGCAGGCGGAAGGCGTATCAGGACTGGAAAGAACTGAATGATATTTTGGGAAATGCCAACGGCGACAAGTTCCGTGAAACGGCGCAATGCTTTACACTGCGCTTCCTGATACGTCAGGCCAACGAACAGCTTCGGATGTTGAATCACCGGTATAGTCTGGAACAGGTGAGGGATTCGTTGGGAATCCGTGTCATCGATCACGACCGGGCGGATGAGGTTCGTAACATCAGTTCGCTTTCGGGTGGGGAAACTTTCCTGATCAGTCTGGCACTGGCTCTGGGACTCTCGTCGCTTTCGTCGCGTAACATTCCGATGTGCAACTTGTTCGTGGACGAAGGTTTCGGTACGCTCGACAGCAATAGCCTGAATATGGTAATAGATGCCCTGTCGAGCTTGCAGTCGATGCAAGGGAAGAAAGTCGGAGTCATCAGCCATACGGCAGAGATGCGTGAACGGATCCGTACCCAGATCCGGGTTGTCAAGGTCGGCTCGGGAGGGCGGAGCGCACTCGAAATAGTATAATCGGAATGCCTGTTGAAGGCCGGACTTGAATCCGTTAATTTGTCTTTTTGAATAAAAGCTCTGTATATTAAAGAAATATCAGGGCTTTTATCTTTTTATATAAGAGTATATAATAGGGACATTTTTGTCTTCTGACCTGAATTTCGCATTTTTTGATTAGCCCTTATTCGGTTACGTACTGTCTTTTTTTGTTATTTTGTACATATCAATTTTAAATCAGACGTAAATAAATAACTATGAAACAACCTGTTGTATTATTTGCCTCCCTGTGCTTTCTGGCATCGGAGGCGATGCAAGCTCAAAACGCTCAGAATTCTCCGAAAGCGTATGTCGTATCAGACGCACACCTGGATACACAATGGAACTGGGATATCCAGACAACCATTCAAGAGTATGTATGGAATACGCTGAACCAAAATCTGTTTCTTCTCCGTAAGTACCCCGACTATGTGTTTAACTTTGAAGGTGCTGTGAAATATTCCTGGATGAAAGAATATTTCCCGACACGTTATGAGGAGTTGAAGCAGCGGGTAAAGGAAGGACGCTGGCATGTCACCGGAAGCAGCTGGGATGCCAATGATGTTCTGGTTCCTTCGGCCGAATCGGTGCTCCGTAATATTTTGTACGGGCAGAATTATTATCGGACTGAGTTCGGAACAGAGAGTACGGATATCTTTTTGCCCGACTGCTTTGGCTTTGGGTGGACACTGCCGTCGCTGGCTCATCACTGTGGGCTGATAGGCTTTTCTTCACAAAAGCTAGGCTGGCGCAATCATCCTTTTTATGGCGACAAAAAATATCCGTTTACCATCGGACTGTGGAAGGGTATTGATGGCAATCAGATCATGTTTGCGCATGGTTATGACTATGGTCACCGTTTTAAGGATGAGGATTTGTCGGACAGTGAAGAATTGAAGCAACAGGTAAAGGAAAGTCCGCTGAGTACCGTTTACCGTTATTATGGAACCGGTGATATGGGAGGTTCACCTACAATCACTTCCGTACGTGCTGTCGAAAAGGGAGTAAAAGGCTCTGGCGACATCGAGGTGGTCAGTGCTACCAGCGATCAGCTTTATAAAGATTATGCAGGAAAGCATGAGCAGCTTCCGGTATTCGACGGTGAATTGCTGATGGATGTACACGGCACGGGCTGCTATACTTCGCAGGCTGCCATGAAATGGTATAACCGTCAGAATGAACTGCTGGGTGACGCGGCCGAACGTGCGGCTGTGGCGGCAGAGTGGCTGAACCAGGGAAATTATCCGAAGTCGGAACTTGAAGCTTCGTGGAAGCGCTTCCTTTTCCATCAGTTTCATGATGACCTGACAGGTACGAGCATACCTCGGGCGTATGAATTTTCATGGAATGATGAGCTTATTTCGCTAAAGCAATTTTCGGATGTGCTGACTTCTTCTGTCAATGGGGTGAGCCGTTTGCTGGATACGAATGTAAAAGGTACTCCGGTAGTGCTGTATAACGCGCTGGGATTTGCGGTAAACGATCTTGCCGAGATAGAAGTTGAATTTGCAAAAGCTCCCAAGGGTATTGCCGTATATAATGCCGAAGGTAAGAAGGTGGCTTCACAGTATCTGGGTTATCAGGACGGTAAAGCACATATATTGGTTGAGGCTTCTGTGCCGGCTACTGGATATGCGGTTTATGATGTACGTACTTCGGGAGCCGGAATGCAGACCGTAAAACAACAGTATGCGAATACTTTGGAGAACTCATGTTATAAACTGTCTTTTGACGCGAACGGAGATATTGTTTCGTTGCTGGATAAGCGTAACGGAAAAGAACTGGTGGCATCGGGAAAAGCTATCCGTCTGGCATTGTTTACAGAAAACGAATCTTTTGAATGGCCTGCATGGGAGGTGTTGAAAAAAACATTAGACCGTGAACCTGTTTCTATCACCGATGGAGTGAAACTGACCTTGGTGGAAGACGGTGACTTGCGTAAATCTATCTGTATTGAGAAAAAACATGGCGAGTCAGTGTTCCGTCAGTATGTCCGTCTGTACGAAGGAACCCGCGCACCGCGTATCGATTTTTACAATGAAATAGACTGGCGCTCTACAAATGCGTTGCTGAAAGCGGAATTCCCGCTTGCTGTGTCTAATCCGAATGCTACTTATGACTTGTCTTTGGGTAGTGTGCAGCGTGGAAATAATACAGTGACAGCGTATGAGGTTTACGGACATTACTGGGCCGATTTGACCGACCGCAAGGGTGATTATGGAGTTTCTATTATGAATAACGGAAAATATGGATGGGATAAACCTTCGGACAATACGCTCCGTCTTACTTTGCTCCATACGCCCAAGACTGACAAGGGATATACTTATCAGGACAGACAGGACTTTGGTTATCACACATTTACTTACAGCCTGCTTCCGCACCAGGGTGAGCTTGACAAGGCTGAAGTGGTATCGAAGGCAGAGGTGCTGAACCAGACATTGAAAGCCTTCCAGACAGATAAGCATAAAGGTGAAATGGGACGTACTTTCTCGATGGTATCGTCGGACAATCCGAACGTGATAATCAAGGCATTGAAGAAAGCGGTCGATGCTGATGAATATGTGGTACGTGTATATGATGTAGCCGGTAAGGGAACTCAATCGGCCAGATTGACGTTTGCCGGTAAACTTGTGGAGGCTGTTGAAACCGACGGAACAGAGAAGGAAATTGCTAAAGCCGGTTTCAGCGATAAAACGCTGGATGTAACAGTTAAGCCTTTCTCTTTGAAAACATATAAGATCCGTTTGGCTGAATCGGGTATGGAGGTACATCAGCCGAAATGTCTGGCACTTAATCTTCCATACGACAAGAAGTGTGCTACTTATAACGAATTCCGTAGTGAGGCCGATTTCGAGTCCGGTTATAGCTATGCGGCTGAATTGCTTCCCGATTCGATAACGGTAGATCAGGTAACTTTCCGTCTTGGTGAACAGGAAGCTTACAACGGCTTGTCGTGCAAGAATGATACAATTGAGATTCCTGAAGGCTATAATCGTCTGTATTTCCTTGCAGCTGCCGCTTCTGTTGAGGACCAGCGTTTACAGATTGCCTGCGGAAAGCAGACTTCGGAGTTTGTCGTTCCTTCTTATACAGGATTTGTCGGTCAATGGGGACATGAGGGACATACTACCGGCTATTTGAAACCGGCCCAGATTGCTTATGTCGGAACTCATCGTCATGCGTCGGATGGAGATTGTCCTTACGAGTTTACTTATATGTTCAAATTCGGTATGGATATACCTAAGGGGGTACGCTCTGTTGTTTTGCCCCAGAATGAGAATGTAGTGATTTTTGCCGCTACGGCCGTTGCTGAAGACCGTTCGCCGGTAAAACCATCGACAAAATTATTCCGTACAAACAACCATGAGGAACTGTCGGAACTTGTATCTGGCAACAAAATGATTTCGGGTGAAAATCTGCTGAAAAATGCAAAACTGACAAGATGGTCGGCTTATGTAAATGAAAAGGAACGTCCGCAGGCTGCTATAGATGGCGACTTGTCGACTAAATGGTGTGACATTGCCGGACTACCTAGTTTCCTGGAATTTGATTTGGGCAAGGCTGAGAAACTGACAGGATGGAAAGTTGTGAATGCCGGTAAGGAAAATGGATCTTTCATTACGAGCCAGTGTTTCCTTATGGGAAGAAATTCTACTGACGAAGACTGGCAAACAGTGGATTACTTCGACGGTAACCGCAGCAATGTAGTATTGCGTACAATCACTTCGGACAAGGCATATCGCTATCTCCGTATGGTTGTGACCAGAGGAACACAGGCTGCTTCGTCGAAAGATGTACGCATTTACGAGGTAGAGGTTTACCGCTAATTCTGGGTTTGGTTTTAGTAATACAATAAATCCTCTCTTGAGTTTTTCAGGAGAGGATTTTTTATCAGTATAGCAGTAGATTCTGCTGCTGTTTCTTTTAAAAGTTCATGGATGCATAGAACCCGTAATGTCCGTCGCCGGCAACAGGGCTGATTGTCAGGTTGTGCTTCCTGGCAAACGGGCGGGTGAAGATGTAAGAACTTCCGGCTCCGATTGCTGCTCCGGCAGCTACATCCCACCAGTCGTGTTTCTTTCCGTAAACACGGGTCCATCCTACATATGTAGATAATATGTAGGAAGGCAGTCCCCACTTCCAGCCATAGCGCCGTTGGATAAAGGCTGCGGCGGCAAAAGAAGTAGATGTGTGCATGGATGGAAATGAATGATTGTCGCTACGGTCGGGACGTTCTTTTTTGACAATATATTTCAGCGCGTATGTGACTCCCAGTGTCGTTACTCCTGAAAATACGCCTTGTTTTAATCCTTGCCAGTCTTTTTGAAGCAACACGGCTGTAACTCCTGCAACCGGAAGAAGTAAAGCTCCTACATCGCCTGATGTGCGTACAGCCTTTCTGGTTCCGCTTACTTCTATTTCCTGGGCGCAGACAGATAAAGAAAGAATCAGAGCAGATAGTATAAAAATCAGTTTTCTCATGACAACAGGGTAAGTTTGGGAAGAAAGATTATCAGTCCGACAACAGCCGACGCAATGGCCAGAAGCAAAACAGCTCCTGCCGCCAGATCCTTGGTGCGTTTGATAGCTTCATCATACGCTGGAGATACCCGGTCGGCAAGTGCTTCGATAGCAGAGTTTACTGCTTCTGCCGAAAGAACCAGTCCGATACATAAACAGATGACAATCCATTCCATAGATGATAGTCCGACAAGAATGCCCGCCGTAATGACGCATACGGCGGCAAAACAATGTATCCATGCATTATGTTCCCGACTGATAAGCAGAAAGATGCCGTGAAAAGCATATTTGAAACTTAATGCACGTTTACGCAAGGTAAATCCGCTGTTTTTCATTCTTCTTGTGCGATTACCAGTTGATGGTTACTTCTACCGGACAATGATCGGAACCGAATATCTCGGTATGTATCTTGGCATCCTGAAGTTTATCGGCAATGCGTGACGAAGCAAGGAAATAGTCTATACGCCACCCTGCGTTCTTCTCGCGTGCCTTAAAGCGGTACGACCACCACGAATAGATATTTTCCTGTGTAGGATAAAAGTGGCGGAATGTATCGATAAATCCGGCATCGAGCAATAACTGGAATTTTTCTCGTTCCTGGTCAGTAAAACCTGCGTTCATCCGGTTGGTTTTCGGATTCTTCAAATCGATTTCCTTATGTGCTACATTCAAGTCACCACATACGAGAACCGGCTTCTGTCGGTCTAACTGTAGCAGGTATTTACGGAAATCTTCCTCCCAGGTCATACGGTAATCCAGACGTTTCAATCCGTCCTGTGAGTTGGGGGTATACACCGTAACCAGATAAAAGTTTTCCATTTCCAGTGTAATGACCCGTCCTTCATGGTCGTGTTCGTCTATACCCAGCCCGTAAGTTACAGAAAGAGGCTGATGGCGAGTAAATATAGCTGTACCCGAATACCCTTTTTTTTCGGCATAATTCCAGTAAGAAGTATAGCCTTCGAATGCCAGATCGAGCTGTCCTTCCTGCATTTTGGTTTCCTGTAAGCAGAAGAAATCTGCATCCAGTTCGTTGAATATTTCCCGAAAGCCTTTATCGCAACAAGCTCGCAGCCCGTTTACATTCCATGAAATGAGTTTCATAATCATAATAAGAGTTTATACGTTTTCTGTTTACGTGATGAATAAATAGAATAGCGTTATTTCTTTATATCGAATAAGTAAGTCAGTCGTCCCGCAATGTATGAGTGAGCCGAACGTGAGAACGGGTCTTTCTTTGTACTGTGGTAGAAGTCACTCAGCCCGAAATAATATCTTGCTTCAAGCAGGAAATTGCCGATGCCTGTACGTACTTCCAGACCTCCGCCTCCTACAATGCCATAATCGAACTTCATTTCTGCCATTTTCCCATATTGCCAGATAACTCCATTCGGGCGGTCTTCCGGATGCCAGGAAGCACTTTGCTTCTCGTTTTCTCCCAATAGGAAGCCAATCTGTGGACCGATGTTCAGGACAAACCGTGCTCCGTTCCCTTTATCTTTTCCAAAGCCAAGATGTGCCATCAATGGAACTTCTATGTAGTTCATGGTGCGCTGGTATGTATCTCCTGTGCCGTCGTCGATATTTTCTTTCCATCCTCTTTGGGAGTAGTTGATTTCTCCCTGTATACCACAGAGTATCTTGAAATATCTTTCTGATATATATCGGACAGTTACTCCGACAGAGGGAGTAATAAATGTTTTTTGCTTGATGCTTGGCTCAAAACTGACGGAACTAAGGTTTACGCCGCCATTTATACCTATGGCTAAATTGTGGCGCGGGTCTTGTAGTTGGGCGCGGACAGGCAGTCCCACCAACAAACATAATATGCTCAGTAATGCAATAACAGATTGCTTTTTCATGTACTTATTCGAAATCAAGTTTAATCAGTTCGTAATCTTTTGTGAAATGTACAAAGAATACTTTACGGTTGATGAACCCTCCCCAGTTATTGACGCGTTCGAAGCAGAATCCGGTCTGTATCGGAGTTACCTGTATGCGGTCTAAGTTTTCTTCCAGCTTGTTGCCTTGCTGCGACAGACCTTTCAGGAAGAAATATCCCACGTCGAATCCTAGCATGCCATATTTAGGATAAGTATTCGACATATCCTTGCTGTACCAGCGGCGGTATGACTGGGTGAAATTGATGGCAGCCGGAAACAGGTTGTTGGTATAGAACGATGAGTAGAAATAGGTATCCAACTCATAAAAGTTTGCCAGGAAATCCTGTGTATAAGTCTGCCATTCAGGATAGCCGAACAGGTGCATGTCGAAATGCGGATGCTCGCGGCGGACAAGAGTCAGGTGAGGCAGTACGCGTGTCAATGCTGAGCTTCGTCCTGAAGTCGGAATAAAGATGTTTTCCTGCAGGGTGTCCATAGCGGCAATCACTTTGTTCGGATCAATATCTCCGGCTAGCTGTATCTGCTTGAATCTGACGTTGTTGTCTTTCAATTCATTCTTCATGCCTTTAATGAATTCGGCTTTTTCCTTATCTCCGCTGCCATCGTCAACGAAAATGACATTGGTCTTTCCGAATTTTCGGATAAAATGTTCGTATACCTTTGAGTAAAGATAAGACTGTGGGGTGTTGACCTGATAGATATTCGGATTGGTAAATACCTGATCTACTTTAGGAGAGAAAGGAACTACCAGACGGATATTGTTCTTGTCGGCAAAGGCTGCGACAGAAGCGATGGATGACTGGTGTGCCGGACCAAAAATGATGTCCATATCCTTCAGCTTGCTCTGGGATAAGATCGCATTCGTGCCGGCTGTGGTTCCTTTGGTGTCGTAGGTGTAAATATCGGCAGATACTCCTTGATGTTTCAGGCTATCAATAGCCATAAGAAAACCTTCGTAAAACTCTACCATGCGTGACTGTTCATCCTGACTGGTAGATGTAAAAGGTAACATCAGGGCAACTTTTATGGTATTTATCTGCTTTTTGCTGATAGAATTTTCTTTGAAGAGTTCTTCGTTGCTGGGAGCTGCCTGTGAAGACGGTGCTGTCTTTCCTGTTTCCTGTGATTTAGGGTAAGGAATGAAAAGGAAGCTTCCTTTCTTCAGCTTTCCGTTTTTTAATTCCGGATTGGCTGCAATAAGTTCTTCTTGTGTGATGCCATACTGCTGGCTGATGCTGAAAATCGTTTCCTTTCTGGCTACCTTGTGCATATCTCTCCACTCGTTTTTCTTTACTGCCGGCTCTGCTTGAGCAGTTTGTTCTGTCTGAGCGGGTGTATTATCCTGTGCCGGAATGACAATAACCTGTCCGATACGGAAGTTTTCGGCACTTAATCCCGGATTGGCTTTGCAAATAGCCTGGGCCGTTACGTGGTATTTCAGTGTCAGCTGATATAATGTTTCTCCTGCCTGTATCGTATGGAACTGTTTTCCGTCCTCATTGGAGTATTGTGCCTGTGGAATTTTCAACGCTTGTCCGGCACGTATTTGTTCCTTGCTTCCCGGGTTCAGGCGTACAATGTCGTCAACCGAAACGTGATACATGCTGGCAATGGAGTACAGGCTTTGTCCTTTTGTCACGGTATGCAAAAAATATCCGGTTCCGGTCTGTGCCGATACCGTTGCACTTAAACTGCTGGCTGATAGCGCCAGCGAAAGGCAGATAATATGGATAAACTTCATTTTCGTTTGTATTTGTTGAGTGGCAAAAGTACAAAAAAAAGCATTATCTTTGCAAAGATATGATTGATTTTAAGGATATGGAAGACGTAAAAGAAACGATAAATGTACAAGGAGCGCGTGTACATAATCTAAAAAATATAGATGTGGAAATTCCCCGCGGGAGTTTGACCGTCATAACGGGTCTGAGTGGAAGCGGGAAATCTTCATTGGCTTTTGATACGATTTTTGCCGAAGGACAAAGACGTTATATCGAAACGTTTTCTGCTTATGCGCGAAATTTTCTGGGTGGAATGGAACGTCCGGATGTGGATAAGATAACCGGACTGAGTCCTGTTATTTCCATTGAACAGAAAACAACTAACAAAAATCCTCGCTCTACGGTGGGTACTACTACCGAAATATACGATTATCTTCGTCTGCTCTTCGCCCGTGCGGGAACTGCCTACTCATATCTGTCGGGTGAAAAAATGGTAAAATATACAGAAGAGCAGATTCTGGATCTGATTCATCGTGACTATAAGGGCCGGCGTATTTATATTCTTGCTCCGCTGGTACGTACCCGTAAAGGACATTATAAAGAATTATTCGAACAGATACGCAAGAAAGGATACCTATATGTGCGTGTAGACGGTGATGTGAAGGAGATTGTGCATGGCATGAAGCTGGACCGTTATAAAAATCACGATATCGAGGTTGTGATAGATAAAACGGTAGTTACGGAGAAGGAAGAAAAACGTCTGAAGCAAAGTGTGGCGACTGCCATGCAGCAGGGTGATGGCTTGCTGATGATTCTTGATGCACAGACTGAGAGCGTGCGCCATTACAGCAAGCGGCTGATGTGTCCGGTTACGGGACTTTCGTATAGGGAGCCGGCTCCGCATAATTTCTCTTTTAACTCTCCGCAAGGTGCCTGTCCGCGCTGTAAGGGATTGGGATATGTCAATCTGATAGATGTAGACAAGGTAATTCCCGATCGTTCACTCTCTATTTATGAAGGTGCTGTCGCTCCACTTGGCAAATATAAGAATGTGATGATATTCTGGCAGATAGAAGCGCTGCTGGAGAAATATGAAGCAACATTGAAGACTCCTGTTTCGGAATTGCCTGAAGATGCCATAAACGAGATTCTGTATGGGGCAGACGAACGTCTGAAAATTAAGAGTTCGCTGATACATGCATCATCGGATTACTTTGTGACTTACGAAGGTATTGTGAAATACATTCAGATGATGCAGGAGAAGGATGCTTCGGCTACAGCCCAAAAGTGGGCAGAACAGTTTGCCAAGACTGATGTATGTCCGGAGTGTAAGGGAGCGCGGTTGAATAAGGAGGCTCTTCATTTTCGTATTCATGACAAGAACATCTATCAGCTTTCTACCATGGACATAAGCGAGCTTTATGACTGGCTGATGCATGTAGAAGAACATCTGGAAAGTAAGCAGCGTATCATTGCTGCGGAGATATTGAAGGAGATACGTACCCGCCTGAAATTCTTGCTGGATGTTGGACTGGATTATCTTTCACTGAACCGTTCTTCTGTAAGCTTGTCGGGAGGAGAAAGCCAGCGTATCCGTCTGGCTACACAGATTGGTTCGCAGCTGGTTAATGTACTGTATATTCTTGATGAACCAAGCATCGGTCTGCATCAACGGGATAATATCCGGCTGATTAACTCTTTAAAAGAGTTGCGCGACCTGGGAAACTCTGTCATTGTGGTAGAACACGACAAAGACATGATGCTGGCTGCCGATTATGTGGTAGATATGGGACCGAAGGCCGGACGACTGGGAGGTGAGGTTGTGTTTGCCGGAACTCCGGAAGAGATGCTTAAGACCTCTACACTTACTTCGCAGTATCTGAATGGAAAGATGAAGATTGAAGTCCCTGCCGAACGCCGGAAGGGAAATGGTAAATCACTTTGGCTGCGTGGAGCCAGAGGAAATAATCTGAAAGGGGTAGATGTGGAATTTCCACTGGGCAAGCTGATTTGTGTAACCGGAGTTTCGGGAAGCGGTAAGTCTACTTTGATAAATGATACCCTTCAGCCTATTCTTTCTCAGCATTTTTACCGTTCTTTGCAAGAGCCTTTGCCTTATGATGCGATAGAAGGACTGGAATACATTGATAAAGTGGTGAATGTCGACCAGTCACCGCTTGGACGTACGCCTCGTTCCAATCCGGCAACTTATACCGGTGTTTTCTCTGATATCCGTAATCTGTTTGTGGGGCTTCCCGAAGCCAAAATACGCGGATACAAGCCGGGACGTTTCTCATTCAATGTTTCGGGAGGACGTTGTGAGGCTTGTGGAGGAAATGGGTATAAAACGATCGAAATGAATTTCCTTCCGGATGTATTTGTTCCGTGTGAGGTTTGTCACGGTAAGCGCTACAACAGAGAAACGCTGGAAGTGCGGTATAAAGGCAAATCTATCGCCGATGTGCTTGATATGACTATCAACCGTGCGGTAGAGTTTTTCGAAAATGTTCCTCAGATACTGAATAAGATAAAGGTTTTGCAGGAAGTCGGACTGGGATATATCAAGCTGGGACAGCCTTCTACTACTTTGTCGGGTGGTGAGAGTCAGCGCGTGAAGCTGGCAACAGAACTTTCGAAGCGCGATACGGGTAAAACCGTTTATATTCTGGATGAGCCGACTACCGGTTTGCATTTTGAAGATATACGTGTGCTGATGACGGTTCTGAACAAGCTGGTAGATAAAGGAAATACAGTTATTGTCATCGAACATAACCTGGATGTTATCAAGATGGCAGACTATATTATCGATATGGGTCCAGAAGGAGGTAGAGGTGGAGGACAACTGCTTTCATGCGGGACTCCTGAGGAAGTTGCAAAATCGGATAAGGGATATACGCCCCGGTTTATTAAAGAAGAGTTGGAAAATCAGTAATTAAGCGATAAAAACAATCAGGTTATTATGGCAAAAGAAAAAATAGCAAAGACGAATGCGGCACGCTTGCTGGATAAAGATAAGATAAAATATGAACTTGTACCTTATGAAGTTGATGAAAACGATTTGAGTTGTGTACATGTTGCCGCTACCCTGGGTGAGAATATCGAACAGGTTTTCAAGACACTGGTACTTCACGGAGACAAATCGGGTTATTTTGTCTGTGTGATTCCGGGTGAACATGAAATTGACCTGAAAATGGCTGCGAAGGTTTCGGGAAACAAGAAATGCGACCTTATTCCCGTCAAGGAACTGCTTCCGTTGACAGGGTATATTCGGGGAGGATGTTCTCCAATAGGCATGAAAAAACATTTTCCTACGTATATTCATCATACATGCAATGATTTCCCTTATATCTATGTCAGTGCGGGTGTGCGAGGCTTGCAGGTCAAACTGGCTCCCGACGATTTGATAAAGGTTAGCCGTGCCGAAGTCTGTACACTGTTCGGTGAATAGGAACGTGGTGACGTTTTGTTTGAAACATGGGCGAATTTTGTTCGATTTGTGCTAATATTTTCGTTGTTTTATACCGAAAAGATTGAAAAAACAGGACAATTGCCTGTGTTTTTGCCACTTTTTTATATATTTGCGAAAAATATTAAATTTATTAATCATTAAAATCTTCATTATTTATGTTTAACAAGCATCCTAAAGGTCTGATACCTGCTGCACTTTCTAATATGGGGGAGCGTTTTGGCTACTACATCATGAACGCTGTGCTGGTGTTGTTCCTTTGTTCTAAATTTGGTATAAGTGAGGAAAAAAGTACACTTATCTATTCATTCTTTTATGCAGGTATCTATCTGTTAAGTCTTGTAGGGGGTCTGATTGCTGACAGAAAGCAGAATTATAAAGGTACAATCATGGCCGGCCTTGTGGTGATGGCTATTGGATATATTGCATTATCTATTCCTATTACTGCTAACGCAGGCAATACATCATGGTTGCTTACACTTACTTGTATTGCATTGTTCTTCATAGCATTTGGTAATGGTCTGTTCAAGGGAAATCTTCAGGCTATCGTGGGCCAGATGTACGATAATCTTGAAGCTGAGGCTGCTACAAAGGGGGAAAAAGAGCTGATCGAAGCTAAGAGCAAGAGAGATTCTGGATTCCAGATCTTTTATGTGTTTATCAATATCGGTGGACTGGTAGCTCCGTTTATTGCTCCTCTGTTGAGAAGCTGGTGGCTGAGTGCACACGATATGGTCTATAATGCGAGTCTTCCTGCTTTGTGTCATGACTATATAGCAAAAGGTGCAGAGGGAATGTCGGCTGAGGCTATGGGTAACCTGAATCAGTTGATGTCACAATGTGTAGGTGAAACTACCGATATGGCTGCTTCTTGTGCACAGTATTTGCAGATATTTAATGAAGGTATTCATTATTCATTTGTTGCATCTGTTGCAGCAATGCTTATTTCTTTGATTATCTTCTTTGTTACCAAGAGTCAGTTCCCAAATCCGGGAAAGAAAGAAGCCGCTGCTGCTGTTACTTATTCAGCTGAAGAAAAGGCTGCTATGGCGAAGGAAATCAAACAGCGTCTTTACGCATTGTTTGCAGTGCTGGGTGTTGTTATTTTCTTCTGGTTCTCATTCCATCAGAATGGTACTTCACTTTCACTCTTTGCGAGAGACTTCGTTGATACATCGACAATCGCTCCGGAAATATGGCAGGCAGTTAATCCTTTCTTTGTTATTACATTGACTCCGATTATCATGATGATTTTCGGTTCTCTTTCAAGAAGAGGTAAAGAGATTTCTACTCCGCGTAAGATTGCCATCGGTATGCTTATCGCAGGTTTGGCTTATCTCTTCCTGGCAGCATATTCACTCATTATGGGTTATCCTTCTGCTGCTGAATATAGAGAATTGCCTATTGACCAGCAGGTTAAGGCAGGAGCATGGGTTTTGATTGTACTTTACTTCCTGCTTACTGTAGCTGAGTTGTTTATTTCACCACTTGGACTATCATTCGTTTCGAAGGTAGCTCCAAAGCATCTTTTGGGACTTTGTCAGGGATTATGGCTCGGTGCAACAGCAGTAGGTAATCTCCTGTTGTGGATCGGTCCTCTTATGTATAACGCTATTCCTATCGGATATTGCTGGGCAATTTTCATGATAGTATGCTTCATTTCAATGGGAGTAATGCTGTTCATGGTGAAATGGCTGGAACGTGTAGCTAAGTAATCGGGCAGATAAATCTTATATAAAATTACAAGGCGTACAGAATGAGTTTTAAACTCGGTCTGTACGCCTTGATTTTTAGGGAAAGGTCTTGGTGATTTCTCTGTGGTGTCGACTCCCTAGAAGTATTTATATACATGATAGGGAATGAGTTTCTGGTGTGTATTTCTCGAATGATATAATGTCTTATTCGTAAGATTTTATTCTTTAATAAAAATATGCTGATGTTTTATTTGTGTTTTGTACAAAAAATAAAAAAATATCAGGATGTTTCTCAGGAAAGAAGCTGAAGTTTTTCTTTCTCTGTATATGGAGATAAAACAAGCTCTTTAACCTTTTCTGAAACTTTCTGTTATACAATCGGAAAGTATAGGAGAGAAGGTTAAAGAGCTTCTTGGTTATTATTGTTCAGTAAATGTCTGCTTGTGTCTGTTGGGTGGAATGTTGTTTATTAAATAACAGTCAAGCTTATTCAACCCCTTTCATCATCTTTTGCAGTTTACCTGAAAGTACAAAAAGGATGATGGCTGCTGTTCCACTCATAAAAACGAACAACATGAAGAAATCGAACAGGTTTTCTACGTGGTAACCTAGGAAAGTCTTGGTTACACCGCCTTCCGGATAATAGCCGCTCAACACACCGGCAAACTTATTGGCTGCTGAGGTACTGAGATACCATACACCCATCAGCAGTGATGAGAAGCGTACCGGAGAGAGTTTGTATACCAGGGACAGTCCGATAGGAGCAAGGCAAAGCTCACCCATGGTATGAATGAGATATAGGCCCGTCAACCAGATCATGCTGACTTTCACGCCGGGCTGTACATCTTTTACACCGAAAGCAATGAACAGATAACCTAATGAGAGTAATAACAGACCGATGGCTTGCTTACGCGGTGAACTGGGTTCGATGCCCCGTTTGCCAAGGAATGACCAGATGGCGGCAAATATAGGAGCAAGTGTTACAATCATAATCGGATTGAAAGACTGGAAATAAGCTGCGGGCATCTCCCAGCCGCCGATGTGACGGTCGGTCTGTTCGTCAGCAAAGAAGGTAAGTGAAGCTCCTGCCTGTTCGTAGGCTGCCCAGAAAAATATCACGAAGAAAGCGATGATGTATATTACACCGATTCGGGCTTGTTCGGTACGGCTCAGACTCTTGTCGGTTATGATGATGATGGGCATAACGATGGTCGTAGCATAAATAAGTGAGCCAATCCAGTCGGCTCCAGCAAAGATACCACCGTTGCCATTCCAGTTTACAGAAAACAGAATGGTAAGTAAAACAGTTCCCACAGCCATCCATATAGTACGTTTATTACTTTCCTTGCCTGTCTGTGAGGCCTTTTGTGTGTTACAATCAGCTTTAGAAGGGACCGTACCTACAGGGTTACCTTCCGGATCGCAGATATATTTATTCTTGAATATCTGGAAAACAGCAGCTCCCAGTACCATTCCTATACATGCTGCCAGGAATCCCCATTTGAAATCTTCCGGATGTCCCGTGTTACCTACTAGTCCGCATATCAGCGGGGCAAGGGTAGATCCTACATTCACTCCCATGTAGAAGATGGTGAAGGCCGAATCTTTACGTTTGTCGTCGGCTGTATACAGACGTCCTACCATGGTCGATATGTTAGGCTTGAAGAATCCGTTACCTAAAATCAGCAGTCCCAGTCCTATAAACATCAGCCATTTGGCTAGTTCTACCTGATGAAAATAGCATGCACTCAGGAAAAGCATGAACTGTCCTGCCGCCATGGTCAATGCTCCCACTACGATGGAGCGGCGATTTCCCCAGTAGCGGTCGGCAATGTATCCGCCAATCAGTGGGGTAAGGTATACCAGCCCTGTATAACTTCCGTAAACTTGTGAAGCCATTTCCTTATCGAACAGCAAGGCTTGCACCATATAAAGCATGAACAAGGCACGCATGCCATAATAACTGAATCGTTCCCACATTTCAGTTACGAAGAGTAAGTAAAGTCCTTTCGGATGTCCTTTTGTCTGATTCATTTTGTTCCTATTTTGATAAAATGTTATTGTTTGCAGCGAAAAACGTTGCAAAAATAGCAAATAAATACCTTGTGTCAAAATCAAAAAGTTAGAAGATGTGTTGTTTTTGCTTCGCTTTGCTTTACGTCTGTGCTGAATATAGAAAAGATTATAAAGTTTCTTGAGAAGCCGGATAGGTTATGTAGAGCGTGTCGGGGGAATATTTTACTTGACGTCTGGACAAAATAAAAGGAAGAGCAGAAAAATTACCTTCTGCTCTTCCTGTATCGGAAAAATAATCTGATTGGTCTTCAATCTTATCTGTTGGCTGTTACCCCCTGATAACAAGAGGTTACTTTATCGAAGAAAGCCGGATCTGGATTAGCTTCCAGCAGTTGCATCATCAAGTCATATACATCAGCATGACTGTCGAGTTTGATAGCTGTCTGGAGGTCAGCCAGTGAATCATCGTACTCGCCTTTGTCCATATGAATTTCAGCACGGGTCTTGTAATTCTCTGCATCTGAGGGAGTCAGGCGGATAGCTTCGTCCAAATCTTTCTCTGCCAGATCGTATGCCTGAGCGTTCATGTAAAGTGTGCCGCGGGTATAGTATGCAAACGAGCGGTATTCTGTATCTTCTTCCGGAATAAGTTTTACACTTTCGTTGGCAGCATACAGTGCCAGTTTCATATCGCCGTAGAAATTGCATACCAGCGCCATGTAACAGTGTGCATAACCATTGTCCGGATTTTGGTTGATTTCTTCGTTCAGGTATTGGTAAGCTTGTTCTGCATTGCCTGCATTCAGTGCTTCTACTCCTTTTATGTAATTGGAACTTTCCGGACGGACAAAATCTTTAGCTTGTGTTTGAGCGATTGCCATCAGGCAACATGCAACGGTAAGTATTAGTGTTTTCATTGTATTCATAAGTAAAGTTGTTTTTATGTCAGGCGCAAAAGTAGAGAGTTTTCTTGAAACAATAAATATTTTAAGTAAGAAAAATATTATGTTTTAAATCACTTTTTTAACAATTAATAGTATACTTATGCCTTGCTTAGGAATGTTTTGCCAGAACGTATTACCTTTATTATATAGCGAAATGTTGTCTGGAAAGAAATAATCTCTGGGGGATTGGGCGGATGGATGATTGGTAAAATTTTGCGATGTTCTTTCTGTAGCATGAAAGATAGTTTATTTTTTTGTATTTTTGCCGACAAATTGAATGAACTAATGAGTCAACAGTATCCGTCCGTTTTATTGGAAAAAGCAGTGGGAGAATTTGCCAAGCTTCCCGGTATAGGAAGAAAAACTGCCATGAGGCTGGTGTTGCATCTGCTGCGTCAGGATTTGCAGACAGTGGAGGCATTTGGCAATGCCGTTATAACACTGAAGCGTGAGGTAAAATATTGTAAGGTTTGTCATAATATATCCGATACGGATGTTTGCCAGATTTGTTCCAACTCATCGAGGGATGCTTCGACGGTATGCGTGGTGGAAAACATTCGTGATGTAATGGCTGTAGAGAATACCCAGCAGTATAAGGGATTGTACCATGTATTAGGGGGAGTTATTTCTCCTATGGATGGTGTAGGACCTTCTGACCTACAGATAGAAAGTCTGGTGGAACGTGTGAAATCGGGTACAGTCAAAGAGGTGATTCTCGCATTAAGTTCAACGATGGAAGGAGATACTACAAACTTTTATATCTTCCGAAAACTGGCTCCCTATGATGTCAAGCTGACAATGATTGCCAGAGGTATTTCCATCGGTGATGAACTGGAATATACAGATGAGGTTACATTGGGACGTTCTATTGTAAACCGTACTGTTTTTACTGGAACTATGTAAATATATTGAAATGGAAAAAGAAATTGCACAGTTATTGAAATGCCTGAAGATAGAGTATGCGCTGCTTTGGGTGTTGTGTTTGGTTTTGATTGTTTTGTACGAGTATGATATTCTTCCTCAGGGAATCTTTACTGATGATGTACGTACTGGTTATATGTTGCAGGTGTGTGGTATCTTGCTTGCTGTAGGTTTGATTCCCTTGTCGCTTCGCTTGTTCAGTTTGTCGCTGACAAAATATGTGCGTACTCTTCCGCTTGTAGAAGCTGTAAAAAGCTATCGTCGCTGGAATGAAGTGCGGGTATGCCTGTTGCTTGTTGCAGCTCTGGTAAATCTTTCCGTTTATTATTGGACAATGGATACGACGGGAGTATTATGTGCCGGTATGGTACTGGTTGCTTCTTTATTCTGTGTACCGGGACGTGAACGGGTCGTTTCTGAACTTGATTTGCAGCGTAACGAGGAGCGTGCACAATGAGCTTTGCCTTGTTATATACAGATGAAATCCGTCTTCGGGCTTTGGAGCCAAGTGACGTAGATGTGCTGATGAGGCTGGAAAATGATGAAGAACTGTGGGAAAATGGTATTGTGACGGGACCTTTCTCCCGTTTTCAGCTTGAGAGGTATATTGCGGAAAATACCAATGATATATATGTTGACGGTCAGCTTCGGTTGGTCATAGAGCATTGTTCCGGTAGTGTAGCCGGAGTCATAGACCTGTGTACGTTCGATGCCCGTCATAGCCGTGCCGAAGTAGGTATTGTTGTTTTGAAAGAATTTCGTCGTCGTGGAATTGCCCGTTCCGCCTTATCGTTGCTGGAACGGCATTGCTTCAGTCTGTTGGGTATGCATCAATTGTATGCTTATGTGAAGACAAGCAATGCCGCATGTATCAATCTCTTCCATTCTGCAGGATTTAATACGACAGGAGTATTGAAAGACTGGTTGCATACTGGAAGAGGATATCAGGATGTATGTCTGCTGCAGAAAATGAATCCTTTAATTGCATGACGGATATTGCGGATATTTAGCCCACAAGCGATAGGGATTGCCCAGCTCATTCATGCTGGTTTGCCATAGCTCCCGATAATTCTCCTCCAGCAAGTGCTGCTTGCAGGTTTCTCCTATGATCCACGAATCCTCGTTTATCTCTTTTTGAAGTTGTGTGTTGTTCCATCCGGCGTATCCCGCAAAGAAGCGGATATGTCCTTCGATGGGATTTCCTGCCAGTATATATTGCTGCACACGTTCGAAGTCACCATTTAAGAACAGACCATTGCCTAGAGGAAATGAACCCTCCAGATCGGGTAGTGTGTGTAAGAAAAAGATGGTACTTCTGTCTACGGGTCCGCCTTTATAGACAGGGATAAGGGGAGCTGTTTCCAGATTAGGAACAAGTTGGTTTAGTGAAATATGATATCTGAAATCCTTATTCATTACAATGCCCATACTTCCCTCCGAATTATGTGTTATCATCAGGACGACTGAACGGGCAAAATGATAATCATATAATAATGGGGAAGCAATAAGAATACTTCCCGTATGCGGAAGCGCCTTATTTGATTTTACTTGAAAAATGCGCATATCCATAGCTAAATATTTATATTTTACTAATGTAGTAAAAAAAAGTGAGATAGGAAAGGATATCGGCTTTTATTTTAGGAATAATAATTTTATAGGTATATATAACAAAAAAGCGATTACCGAAGTAATCGCTTCCTGTGATTCCGCTGCGATTCGAACGCAGGACCCACGCCTTAGAAGGGCGTTGCTCTATCCAGCTGAGCTACGGAACCATCCTTAATTAAGCGGTGCGTACGGGACTCGAACCCGTGACCCCATGCGTGACAGGCATGTATTCTAACCAACTGAACTAACGCACCATTATTTTTTTATTTGCTATCTCTCTCGATTGCGAGTGCAAAGGTACTACTTTTTTTTATTCCTGCAAATAAATTGCCCAGTTTTTTGTAAGAAAAATAATCTTTTTCTTGATTTCACTGCTTACGAATACCGTTTAGGGTAGCGTAAAAGGATGCTTAGCAGAGCTACTATTCCTAATATTATAGGGTAGTACAGATAGCCAATGATACTGATAGGGGATAATTTTGTCAGTTCGGCTGCTATCAGCATTTGTGCTCCATAAGGAATAAGGCCTTGTACGACGCATGAAAAAGTATCGAGAATACTGGCACTTTTTCGTTTGTCTACCCTGAATTGTTCGGCTATGTTGTTGGCTAGAGGTCCGACAGTAATAATGGCTATCGTATTGTTGGCTGTACAGAAATTGGCTAAGCTGACTAATGCGGCAATACTAAGTTCGGCTCCTCTCTTGTTGCTTACATGGCGAGTCAGATGATGCAGAATATAATCTACACCTCCGTTGAAGCGAATCAGCTCAAGCATGCCTCCTGCCATTAATGTAATGATGATAAGTTCTCCCATTCCGGTGATGCCTTCACCCATGGAAGCAAACCATCCGAAAAGGTCGAAGCTTCCATATATACAACCTATGATGCCTGTTGAAAGTACTCCAAGGAGTAGGACCAGAGTTACATTCATACCGGCAATAGCTGTACCCAGGACGATGAGGTAGGGGATAACTTTGCCCCATTCTATCGCATGTATTTCACTTGCTGACTCCACTTGCGTACCATATATGATATAATAGATAAATACAAGCAGGGCAGCAGGAACGGCAATCAGGAAATTTACCCGAAACTTGTCGCGCATTACGCAACCTTGTGTACGTGTTGCGGCTATCGTAGTATCGGAAATAAAAGAAAGATTATCACCGAAAAAAGCTCCTCCTATGACGAGAGCTGTCATGAACGGCAGACTTACATCTGTCTTCATGGCAATACCCGCCGCAACCGGCGTAAGGGCCACGATTGTTCCCACCGATGTACCGATAGACAATGATATGAAACAGGAAGCCAGAAAAATTCCTGCCAGCAGCAGATTGTCAGGCAGTAGTAGAAGCGTCAGATTTACGGTTGCATCTATGGCTCCCATGGCTTTGGCCGACTGGGCAAAGGCTCCGGCCAGAATAAATATCCAGAGCATCAGCATGATATTTTTGTTTGCTGCTCCTGATGAATATTGAAGTATGCGGTCGTTGAGGCTTAATCCTTTTGTCGTTGCCACGGCGTAGACAGAGGCTACCAGAAATGCTACGGTGATAGGTACTTTGTAGAAATCGTTGACAATAAGTGAAGTCACCAGGTAAAGACAAAGAAATACCACTAAAGGCATCAGTGCCCAGCCGTTGGGCTTGTTGATAATGGGAGTCAGTTTGTTTAAGTCCATAAAAATTGATGTATCTACCTTAAATTATATAAAGGAATCTCTGAAAATTGTATGGTGTGTTCTCAGAGATTCCTTGCTGTGTTCCTTAGTGCCTGATGACATTTTTATTTTATTATTCAGGCTTCGGGAAGAAAAATGTTGTTATTATAAAGTTACCCCAGTCTTGAATATTGCAATTTCGCGGTAACCTTTCTTTTCATTGTTAACCCATTCTCCACTGGCTACTTTGATAACGTAGTCGATGAATCGTTTGCATGTAACAGTCATAGGCTCGTTTTCTACAATAACTCCGGCATTGAAGTCAATCCATCCCGGTTTGTGAGCTGCCAGACGAGAATTGGTAGAAATCTTCATGGTTGGTACGTAAGTACCGAACGGTGTACCGCGTCCGGTGGTAAACAATACCATGTGGCATCCACAAGAAGCGAGAGCGGTAGCTGCAACCAGGTCATTTCCCGGAGCAGAAAGCAGATTTAATCCTTTTGTCTGCAAACGTTCTCCGTAAGGCATTACCCCTGATACGTAACTCTTTCCACATTTCTGTGTGCAGCCCAATGCTTTTTCTTCGAGAGTAGAAATACCACCTGCCTTATTTCCCGGTGACGGATTTTCGCCCACTGGTTCTCCGTGTGAAAGGAAGTATTCCTTAAAGTCGTTGATAAGATGTACGGTCTTTTCGAACAGTTCCGGAGTCTTGCAGCGATTCATCAGGATTGTTTCTGCTCCAAACATTTCAGGAACTTCAGTCAGTACGGATGTTCCTCCTTGTGCGATGAGGAAGTCAGAGAACATTCCCAGCAACGGATTGGCTGTAATGCCTGAGAAGCCGTCTGAGCCACCACACTTTAATCCGACACGCAGTTCTGACAGTGGAATGTCGGTGCGTACATCCTGTTTGCATTTTGCATATAAGTCACGCAAAATTTTCATACCTTCCTCAAATTCATCGTCAACCTTTTGAGCTACCATAAACTTGATTCTGTCTTCGTCGTACTCACCGATAAATTCACGGAAAATGTCAGGCTGGTTGTTTTCGCATCCCAAACCTACGACCAATACAGCTCCGGCATTGGGATGGAGTACCATGTCGCGCAGGATTTTCTTCGTATTTTCATGGTCGTCTCCCAACTGAGAGCATCCGTAATTATGAGGGAAAGCCATGATGGCATCGATTCCTTCTTCTTTTGTTTCACGGCGAAGAGCTTCTGCAAGCTGATTCACGATACCGTTTACGCAGCCCACTGTCGGGATGATCCAGATTTCATTACGGATACCTACATCTCCGTTTTTACGACGATATCCTTTGAATGTAAGATTTTCCTGCGGAATATCCAATGAAACCTCAACCGGATTGTACGTATAGTCCAGCAATCCGGCAAGGTTGGTTTTTATTTCTTTCTCGCAAATCCAGCTTCCCTGAGGTACATGTTTAATGGCATGTCCGATAGGATAACCGTATTTTACAATATTGTCACCTTCATTGAAATCTTGCAGTGTTACTTTGTGTCCGGCTGGAATATCTGTTTTTAAAGTAATCTCCTGTCCGTCAATCTGGATAGTTTCTCCAGCTTTCAGGGGAGTGATAGCGACAGCAACGTTGTCTGCCGGGTTAATTTTTAGATAAGTTGTTTCCATAAATTATATGTTAGTTATTGTTCCTGTTTGCATCCAGGTAGAAATCTATATTCTCTATTGTCAGCAGGTTGATTGGCATATAGTTGCATTCTTTTACTTTTTTCTTTAAGATAAGATGATTGCATAAACTTTCTACGCTGCTATATCCCTGTAGAGTAGGTTGCTGTGCGATAAGGAAGTCTATCACGCCTTCGCGCAGACAGGCTACATTTCTGGTCAGTAAATCGTAACCCATTAAGTGGAAATCGTGTCTTTTGTGTCTCAATATATATTCTCCAATGATATAGGCTTTCGAGTTGAATGTGATTCCATATGATATACCTGGATGCTTTTGGAAGAAATCATCCAGTATGGCCTCGTCTTCTCCTGGCTGTTTGGCATATAGATTCAATTCCCACATCTTCAAATCAGGATGGTGTTCTTTCATATATGCATAAAATCCTTCCTCACGGTGCAACTGCTGGTTTGAACCTAATCTGCCTTCGTTTATTTGCCGGAAGATAATCAGTTCTTTGCTGTCTTGTATCAGCATTTTTGCCATGCGTGCAGCGAAATACCCACTTTGTTTAGCGTGTTGTCCGTAAAAAGCCAGTGGATTCAGATGAGGTATATTCGAATCTATAAATATATAAGGTATATTTAATATCTGAAGCTTGCTTACAATTTGGGTTGTTTCCGTTTCAATTGTCGGAGATAGAATCAAGCCGTCTGGGTTCATTGCCAGCAGGCGGTTGCCGGCGGATACGAAAGAACCGAATTCGTATTGGTCGTAATAATCAATATGTAATGAAATGTTGAAATCAGAAAAAGCCTTCATAGCCTGATACATGCCATTTTCTACATCCACCCAATAGTCGCCTTTTGCATGGAGAGGCAATAAACAGGCAAAAATATATTTTTTATTTGACGCCAGTGCGCTGGCATACATGTTGGGTTGGTAGTCAAGCTGCTTAAGGATGTTTTCTACCTTCTTGCGACTTGCTTCCGAAACGCCGGTTCGCCCGTGAAGAACTCTGTCTACTGTCCCGACTGACACTTCCGCCATCTGGGCTATATCTTTTATACGAATACGTTCTACTTGTTTATCCATATCTATATACCTTATTTATATAGGAGGTCTTTCTTAATTGATGAAGAAAAAATTTTTCGATACAAATATATAACTTTTTTTGTTATTTAAAAAATAACTCGTACCTTTGTGTGCGTACACAAAGAGGATATTGTTTATTTAATCTATGAAGACGCGAACATGTGATATCCACTTTGACGGTAAGATTATCAAACTTATTATAAATAGTATAAAATTTATCTACAATGGGAAAAATTGTTACTTTAGGTGAGATCATGTTGAGATTGTCAACTCCGGGAAATACCCGTTTCGTGCAGTCTGATAACTTTGATGTTGTATACGGTGGTGGTGAAGCAAATGTTGCTGTTAGCTGCGCCAATTACGGCCACGATGCATACTTCGTAACAAAGCTGCCGAAGCATGAAATCGGTCAATCAGCAGTAAACGCTTTACGTAAGTATGGTGTTAAGACAGATTTTATTGCTCGTGGTGGTGATCGTGTAGGTATTTATTATTTGGAAACAGGTGCTTCTATGCGTCCTAGCAAGGTTATTTATGACCGTGCTCACTCGGCTATCGCAGAAGCTGATCCGTGTGATTTCGATTTTGATGCTATCATGGAAGGAGCTGACTGGTTCCACTGGTCTGGTATTACTCCAGCTATCTCTGATAAGGCTGCAGAGCTTACTAAACTGGCTTGTGAGGCTGCGAAACGCCATGGAGTAACAGTTTCTGTAGACTTGAACTTCCGTAAGAAACTTTGGACAAAAGAAAAAGCTCAGTCTATTATGCGCCCATTGATGCAATATGTAGATGTATGTATCGGTAATGAAGAAGATGCTGAACTTTGTCTTGGCTTTAAACCTGATGCAGACGTTGAAGGTGGTAAAACTGATGCTGAAGGCTACAAAGGTATCTTTACAGCAATGGCTAAGGAATTCGGATTCAAATATGTTATTTCTACATTGCGTGAATCGTTCTCCGCTACTCACAATGGCTGGAAAGCTATGATTTACAACGGTGAAGAATTCTATACTTCTAAGCGTTACGATATCAATCCGATTATTGACCGTGTAGGTGGTGGTGATTCATTCTCTGGTGGTATTATTCACGGATTGTTGACTAAACCTAACCAGGGTGAAGCTTTGGAATTCGCTGTAGCTGCTTCTGCTTTGAAACATACTATTAATGGTGACTTCAACTTGGTTTCTGTTGAAGAAGTTGAAGCTTTGGCAGGTGGTGATGCTAGCGGACGTGTTCAGAGATAATTTATTCAGTTAAGGAAATATTAGGTTATAAATAAAATGGCAAAATTTGACAAAATCGCGGTGTTGAACAAGATTGGTTCAACAGGTATGGTTCCTGTATTTTATCATAAGGATGCAGAAATCGCAAAAAAAGTAGTTAAGGCTTGTTATGACGGTGGTGTTCGTGCTTTCGAATTTACAAACCGTGGTGACTTTGCTCACGAAGTATTTGCTGAAGTTGTAAAATTTGCAGCAAAAGAATGTCCGGAAATGGCAATGGGAGTAGGTTCTGTTGTTGATCCTGCTACTGCTGCTTTGTACATTCAGCTGGGAGCTAACTTTGTAGTTGGTCCATTGTTCAACCCCGAAATTGCAAAAGTATGTAACCGTCGCCTTGTAGCTTATACTCCGGGTTGCGGAAGCGTATCAGAAGTTGGTTTCGCTCAGGAACTGGGATGTGATTTGTGTAAAATCTTCCCGGGTGATGTTCTTGGTCCGAAGCTGGTAAAAGGTATGCTTGCTCCGATGCCATGGTCTAAGCTGATGGTTACAGGTGGAGTAGAACCTACTCAGGAAAATCTGACTTCTTGGATTAAGGCAGGTGTATTCTGCGTGGGAATGGGTTCTAAATTGTTCCCTAAAGATAAAGTTGCTGCAGAAGACTGGGCTTATGTTACAGAAAAATGTAAGGAAGCTTTAGGATATATTGCAGAAGCTCGTAAGTAATAAAGAACTAAAAGTTCATTTTGTTTAAAGGTGTATAAAGTGAGAAGCATCGCGAAGTGTGAGCGCATACTTTGCGATGCTTTCTCATTTTTTTATGTCTTGTTTTGATAATTAAAGTAATCTTCTTTTTTCAGTAAATGATAACTTTTTTATAGAAAGAGGGTAAGAAGCGGTATCGTTAAAACTGATAGCAGTGTTGTTATAAATGTACCTTGTGCCATGATAGTTTCTCCTTTTTCGTATTGTATACAAAATAATGTTCCATAAGAAGCAACGGGCATGGCTGCCAGAATTACATTGATATTGGCAATTGCTGGTTCGACATGGCATAGCCGTGATAGGTATAAAATGAGAAGAGGAATTGCGAACAGGCGTAAGATTGCTGTTATATAGATATTGGACGTACCTAACATTCGGCGGATAGGTATTTGTGCTATGGAAGAGCCAATGATAAGCAGAGCTGAAGGAACGGTCATATTTCCAAGTAAAGTAAGCGGCGTACTGATAACTTTGGGAGGAATCCATCCGGTAGCTACGATCAGGATGGAAAGATACGAGGCTATCATGGCAGGACAATATAATGTATCCCATTTAAATTTCATTTTCCCTTGATCACCCGAAATAAAAAGTGTACCGAAAACAAATATCAGCAAGGTGCTGGGAAAATTAAGAATGCTGGCGTAGAATACAGCGTTAGCTCCGAAAATAGAGGCTACAATAGGGTAGCCGATAAATCCTACATTCCCAAAGGCCAGCATAAAACTATAGATACCTCGGTCGGTTGCCTTTATGGGAAGATAGTGTGGCAGCAGAAAGCCGGCGCCTATCAGGATTACATAAGTAGCAAATCCGACAATAAGTAAAGGTATTATAAAATGCTTGTCGGGAAGAGTGTCGCCCATTACCGATGAAAGTATCAGACAGGGACATGCTACATTGATGACAAAAACAGATAATTTGCGGTCGAAATCCGCATCCATCATTTTTTTCTTGCTTATGATATATCCGACGACCACCAGTATGAAGAGGATAATCATTTGCGTTACGATTGCGTTCATATGCTTGTTTGTTTTTTGTGTTTATCTGGTTCTGTGAGAAACCAGGCAAAGTTAAGTATTATTTCTACTCATTGTTTCGCCTGTTTTCTTTTGTTGCTGAAAATAAATTTGGATGAAACCGGAGTAGGACTGTAATCTTGTTTATGTGAATATTAGTTTAAAAAGTTTTCCATATATCTAATTTTCTTATAAATTTGCAACCTAATTTTAGGGCAGATATGTCCTGGTGATAAAAAGAAGCAAGATAAAAACAACATAATTATGAGCAAAAAATTTACTGAGTATTCGCAGCTCAACCTTTCTGAGGTGAACAAGGAAGTGCTGAAGAAATGGGATGAAAATGATGTTTTCTCCCGCAGTATGACAGAACGTGAGGGACATCCGTCTTTCGTATTTTACGAAGGTCCTCCCTCGGCAAATGGTATGCCGGGTATTCACCACGTGATGGCTCGTACCATTAAGGATACATTCTGTCGCTTCAAAACGATGAAAGGTTTTCAGGTTAAGCGTAAGGCTGGCTGGGATACCCACGGCTTGCCGGTAGAACTGGGCGTAGAAAAAGCTTTGGGCATTACGAAAGAGGATATCGGTAAAACCATTTCTGTGGCAGAATATAATAAACACTGCCGTACAGATGTCATGAAGTTTACAAAAGAATGGACTGACCTGACTCATAAGATGGGATACTGGGTGGACCTCGAAAATCCATATATTACTTATGATAACCGTTATATCGAAACATTGTGGTGGCTGCTCAAACAGCTTTATGGCAAAGGATTGTTGTATAAAGGCTATACCATTCAGCCATATTCACCTGCCGCAGGTACAGGCTTGAGCTCTCACGAGCTGAATCAGCCGGGATGTTATCGTGATGTGAAGGATCTGACTGTAGTAGGTCAGTTCAAGATGAAAAATCCAAAGCCTGAGATGGCAGAGTGGGGTACACCTTATTTCATCGCATGGACAACTACTCCGTGGACATTGCCTTCGAATACAGCTCTGTGTGTGGGCCCGAAGATTGATTATGTAGCTGTACAGACTTACAATGCATATAATGGAGAGAAGATAACCGTAGTGCTTGCAAAGCCGCTGCTTTATGCTCATTTCAATAAAAAAGCAGAAGGCATGGTGCTGGAAGATTATAAACCTGGCGACAAGCTGATTCCTTTCAAAGTAGTAGGTGAGTATAAAGGAACAGATCTGGTCGGCATGGAATATGAACAGCTTATTCCGTGGGTGAAACCAGTTGAAACAGCGGAAGACGGAAGTTGGAAAGAAGCTTCTGACAAGGCTTTCCGCGTAATTCCGGGTGACTATGTAACTACCGAAGACGGTACTGGTATCGTACATATTGCTCCTACTTTTGGTGCAGACGACGCTAATGTAGCTCGTGCAGCAGGTATTCCTTCGCTGTTTATGATTAACAAGAAGGGTGAAACACGCCCGATGGTTGATCTGACCGGTAAGTTCTATCTGATGGATGAACTGGACGAAACATTTGTAAACGAATGTATCGATGTGGAAAAATACAAGGAATATCAGGGACGCTGGGTGAAGAATGCATACGATCCTCAGTTTACTGTGGATGGCAAGTATGATGAAAAAGCTGCTCAGGCTGCTGAATCACTTGATGTATATATTTGCATGATGCTGAAACAATCTGGACTTGCATTCAAGATGGAGAAGCATGTGCACAATTACCCACACTGCTGGCGTACTGATAAGCCGGTGCTTTATTATCCACTCGACAGCTGGTTTATCCGTTCTACTGCAGCCAAAGACCGCATGATAGAATTAAACAAAACTATCAACTGGAAACCGGAATCTACTGGAACAGGACGTTTCGGTAAATGGCTGGAAAACTTGAATGACTGGAACTTGAGCCGTTCTCGTTATTGGGGAACTCCGCTTCCTATCTGGCGCAGTGAAGAAGGAGAAGAACTTTGTATTGGTTCGGTAGAAGAACTCTACAATGAAATCGAAAAATCTGTTGCTGCCGGATTTATGGCAGAGAATCCTTATAAGAAACTTGGTTTCGTTCTGGGTGAGTATAGTAAGGAAAACTATGATAAGATTGATTTGCATCGTCCGTATGTAGATGACATCGTATTGGTTTCTGCCAGTGGCAAGCCGATGAAGCGTGAAAGCGATTTGATAGACGTTTGGTTCGATTCAGGTGCAATGCCTTATGCTCAGTTGCATTATCCGTTCGAAAACAAGGAAATCGTTGATAACCGTTCTTATTATCCTGCCGACTTTATCGCTGAAGGTGTGGACCAGACTCGTGGATGGTTCTTTACTCTGCATGCTATCGCTACGATGGTATTTGACAGCGTGGCTTACAAGAATGTAATCTCTAATGGTCTTGTGCTCGATAAGAATGGAAACAAGATGTCCAAACGTTTGGGTAATGCTGTCGATCCGTTCGGTGCTATCGAAAAATTCGGTTCAGATCCGTTGCGTTGGTATATGATAACCAACTCATCACCATGGGATAACTTGAAATTCGATACAGATGGAGTAGACGAAGTGCGTCGTAAGTTCTTTGGTACATTGTATAATACATATTCGTTCTTTGCATTGTATGCAAATGTTGACGGATTTACATATGCAGAAGCTGATGTTCCGGTTGCTGAACGTCCAGAAATCGATCGTTGGATATTGTCTTTACTCAATTCTTTGATTAAGGATGTAGATGCTTGCTATAACGATTACGAACCGACTAAGGCTGGCCGTTTGATTACTGACTTCGTAAACGACAATTTGAGTAACTGGTATGTTCGTTTGAACCGTAAACGTTTCTGGGGAAGCAGTATGTCGGCTGACAAGCTTTCTGCTTACCAGACTCTCTATACCTGTCTGGAAACTGTTGCCAAATTGATGGCGCCGATTGCTCCGTTCTATGCAGACCGTTTGTATATGGACTTAATTAGTGTGACAGGACGTGATAATGTCGTTTCTGTACACCTTGCTAACTTCCCGGTTGCAGACGAGAGTCTGATTAATACAGAACTTGAGGCACGTATGCAGATGGCACAAGATGTAACATCTATGGTATTGGCTTTGCGTCGTAAAGTGAATATCAAGGTTCGTCAGCCGCTGCAATGTATTATGATTCCGGTAGTTGATGAAGATCAGAAGCGTCATATCGAAGCTGTGAAGGACCTTATTATGAGCGAGGTGAACGTGAAAGAAGTTCGCTTTGTGGAAGGTGCTTCAGGAGTATTGGTGAAGAAGGTAAAATGTGACTTCAAGAAACTTGGTCCGAAATTTGGTAAACAGATGAAAGCTGTAGCAGCTGCTGTTTCTGAAATGAGTCAGGAGGCTATTGCCGAACTTGAAAAGAACGGTAAGTATACATTCCAGCTCGATGGTGGAGAAGCAGTTGTAGAAGCTACTGATGTAGAAATATTCAGTGAAGATATACCAGGTTGGTTGGTTGCCAATGAAGGTAAGCTGACTGTGGCTTTGGAAGTAACTGTTACAGAAGAGTTGAAGCGTGAAGGTATTGCCCGTGAACTGGTGAACAGAATTCAGAATATACGTAAAAGTAGTGGTTTTGAAATAACTGATAAGATAAATATTGTCTTATCTAAAAATCCTGACACGGATGGTGCTGTAAACGAATATAATACTTATATTTGTAACCAGGTATTGGCAAATTCACTGACACTGGCTGATGAAGTTGCTGATGGAACAGAACTGAATTTCGATGACTTCTCACTTTATGTGAAAGTTACAAAATTGTGATATTGAACTAATAAGAATGTAATGCGCTACGCTACTTGCTAAAGAAAATTCTTTTTCGGAAGTGACAAGCGCAGCGGATTACATATCTTAGACTATTATTAACTTTTAAATACTTAATCTTATGGCTGAAAAAACGAGATACTCTGACGCTGAACTCGAGGAGTTCCGTGCCATTATCATGGAAAAACTTCAGCTCGCAGAACGCGACTATGAAAAACTGAAGAGCAGTATAATGAATACCGACGGTAATGATACTGATGATACATCACCTACTTACAAGGTTTTGGAAGAAGGAGCCAATACATTATCGAAGGAAGAAACAACTCGTCTGGCTGCTCGCCAACTGAAGTTTATTCAAAACCTGCGTGCAGCTTTGGTGCGCATTGAGAACAAAACTTACGGTATCTGTCGTGAAACAGGAAAACTTATTCCGGCAGAAAGACTCCGTGCTGTACCTCATGCTACACTAAGTATCGAAGCAAAGCAGCAGGGCAAGAAATAATTTGATGATAGATTTGTCATTCAGACAGGTAAAATGAGTGGAGAGAGACCATATTATGCCTGTCTGAGTGACAAATATGTTAATGTATATAGGTATTTATGAAGAAATTTTTGACACAAGGACGCCTGGCGGCTTTGATAGTTTTTGCGGTTTTGCTGATTGATCAGGTAATAAAGATATGGATAAAAACTCATATGTATCTGCATGAGAATATCCATGTAACTGACTGGTTTTATATATACTTTACGGAAAACAACGGAATGGCTTTCGGTATGGAAGTACTGCCGAAATTGTTTCTTACTTTATTCCGTATCGTGGCTGTCGTATTAATTACCTGGTATCTGCATAAAATTACGACTCAGAAGGAGAAGCTGAAAACCGGTTACGTCGTGTGTCTGGCATTTATTCTTGCAGGGGCAATAGGCAATATCATCGACTGTGTTTGTTATGGTGAAATATTCAGTGAGAGCACTCATTATCAGATTGCGTCATGGGTTCCTGTAGGGCAAGGTTACGCCGACTGGCTTCATGGCAGAGTGGTGGATATGTTTTACTTCCCTATCATTGATACTCACTGGCCGGAATGGATGCCTTTCTGGGGAGGAGAACGTTTCATATTCTTCAGCCCGATCTTTAATTTTGCCGATGCAGCAATTAGTTGTGGCATTATCAGCTTGCTTATTTTTTATAGCAGTTATCTGAGCAATGGTACTCATCCTAAAGACTCCAAAGAAATAAAACAATGAAAAAACAAGCTAGTTGGTTGTTAGTTGCTGCTTTTCTGTCAGGTATGGCAGGTTGTGGCAAGAAGATTCCGGAAGATATTATCCAGCCGGATGCAATGGAAAGTTTGCTGTACGATTATCATTTAGCTTCTACGATGAGTAGCTCTGTTTCGTATACGGAAAACTACAAAAAAGATGCTTATTTTAAGTATGTTTTTCAGAAGCATCATGTGACGGAAGAGGAGTTTGACTCGTCTATGGTGTGGTATACTCGTAATAGTGACCAGCTGGCAACGATTTATCAAAACCTGCAAAAGCGTTTTGAAAATGAAGAGAAACATATGAAGGTGCAGGTAGCTAAACGTGATAACCAGATTGATGTTTCTATGTCGGGAGATACAGTAGATGTATGGCAAGACCGGACATTATATTGGCTTTCTGCTTCGGTTCTGACAAATAAACTGATGTTTGATTTGAAAGCTGACACAACCTTCAAGCCGCACGATGCAATGGAGCTGACTGCTGATTTTCATTTTATGCCGAAAAATGGACGTCCTTCTGGAAAAGCTGTAATGGCATTGAACTTTTACTTTGACAATGATAGTGTGCAAGGGCTGACTCGTATAGTATCTAGTTCAGGTAAACAGCGTTTGTATGTCCGCGCCGATTCTGCTTTCACCATTCGTAGTATCAGTGGGTTTGTATATTACACAGATGAGAAAAATCCTAAGAGTAGTGTGCTGATTGACGATATTCATCTGACCCGTTATCATAATATGGAGAAAGAACAAGAGCAGGTTGCCGATACTATCCAAAAAGTTGACCTTCCGGATACAGAGAACAAGAAGGTAAGACTTCAGGAGAAAGCAATCATGCAGCCCATGAGAAAAATTGAAAATCGGAAATGAAACGTTTTGCTACGCACAGAGTATATAGCTTGCTTACAGCCGAAATAAAATCTTCCCAAGTTTTGGAGCTTGAAGAAGATGGGAGAGTAAGCAAGCTTTATCCGTTTACGGAAGAAATCTCTGCTACCGAATGGCTTCCCGGATTGGTCGTACTTTCTCCTTGTCCGATATGGAAAAATCCGGAAGAGAATTTTTCTGAATTCAAAATGCGTATAAGCAAAATTCCTGTTTGTGAAACTACTCTCCGTGCATACTGGATATATCCGTTTAATGTTTCTTTAATGGAATTTACCGGAAACAGTCGTATTACGTTATTAAAGTGAAGATGCCCACGCAGTTCTTCTCCTGAATTCAGCACAGACAATGGCAGTAGCTACTGCAACATTCAATGATTCACTTGTTTCACATCCTTGCGGGTAATTGGGAATGAGTATGCGGTGAGTAACCATTTCTGCTATTTGTTTGCTTATGCCATTGCCTTCATTCCCCATGATGATAATTCCATTGGCAGGTAATTCTTGGGTATATATATTTTCTCCATCAAGAAATGTTCCGAAAATGGGGGTATTCTTTTGAGAAGCACTTTTAAAAAAATCAGGTAAATTGCAATAATGCAGTTTGACACGTGCTATCGCTCCCATTGTAGCTTGTATGGTTTTAGGATTGTATACATCAGCAGTTCCGGAAGAACAGAAGATATGCTCTATTCCAAACCAGTCGGCAATGCGGATGATTGTTCCTAAATTTCCGGGATCTTGTACATCATCTAAGGCCAAACATAAAGATTGTTCTGTTACGTTTGCATCGAATTCGTAATGAGGTTGCTCGAAAACGGCAAGAACTTCCTGCGGGGTTTTTAGCAGACTGGCTCGTGAAAGCTCTTCATGAGTAACTTCTATTATTTCGGCAGCTTGCAGATGGGGATGACTTTGCAGCCATTCTTTGGTAGCAATCAGTAACTGGCATGAAAAGTGGTTGATTAAATCGTTTACTAACTTATTCCCTTCTGCGAGAAAAGCATGTTCTTCTTTCCGGTTCTTTTTTAATTCCAGCGAACGGATATATTTAATTTTATTTTTACTTAGCATGGGTATTTGTGTATAAAATAACAAATATTCACTGACAAAGCTAAGAAGATATTTTTAATTATTGCCTATCTTTGCATATAATTCTGCATATATCGCCTTGTTTTGAGATGAAGAAAACGACTCTTTTACATATCTATATTTGTTTTACGCTTATTGTCCTGCTACTGCCAGGCTGTTCTGTCAATAAATTTATTCCAGAAGGAGGATATTTATTGGATGACGTAAAAATAGAGTCGGATAATAAAGAGATAAAATCATCTCAGATGAATCAGTACGTACGTCAGTCGCCTAATGCTAAATGGTTCAGTTTATTCAGATTCCCTTTATATATTTATAGTGCTTCGGGCATGGACTCTACAAAATGGATAAACCGTTTTTGGCGTAAGCTGGGAGATGCGCCTGTAATATACAGTAAAGATGCGGCTCAAGAAACACAGCAGGAAATAGAAAAAGCTGTGCGTAATATGGGATATATGGGAGCGGTTGTCGATTTGAAGGAAGAAGCGAAGGGCAAACGTATGAAGGTTTCCTATGATATTCACTCGGGATCACCGTATATCATAAATAATATAGCTTATGATATTGCAGATAGTAAGATACGTAGTTATTTGGAAGCAGATTCAGCACAGACATTACTGCACGAAGGAATGCGGTTCGATGTGAATGTACTTGATGAGGAAAGACAACGTATAACCCAATATTTGCAGAACAGGGGATATTATCGTTTTAATAAAGATTTTATCACATTTCAGGCAGATACGATGCTGAATACCCATAAAGTTGACCTTACAATGGAGCTGGCCTCATTTCAAATTCGTAAGGAAGATATGCCGGAAGAACACCGTCAGTATCGGATACGGAATGTCAACTATATATTAGATGCGGATTTTGCTGTACCTTCTGCACAAGCACTCCAAAATTTTGATTCTGTGCGTTCGGGAGATGTCAGTTTGTTTTATAAAGACAAGCTGTTTCTGCGTCCGAAAGTAATTTCTGATTATAACTTTCTGATACCCGGAAACTTGTATAGAAGCAGGAGTGTACAAAATACTTACTCTGCGCTGTCCCGTTTGTCTATCTTGAAGTATTCGAATATTCGTTTCAACGAAGTGATAGAAAATGATTCAGCATACCTGGATGCTTATATCACATTGTCAAGAAATAAAAATAAATCATTGTCTTTCGAAATAGAAGGAACAAACTCTGCTGGTGATTTGGGAGCAGCAGCGTCGGCTTCATATACGCATCGTAACCTGTTTAAAGGTTCTGAGACTTTTACAATTAAATTGAGGGGAGCATATGAAGCAGTGAGTGGACTGGAAGGATATACTAGCAGTAACTATATGGAATACGGTGTGGAGAGCAGTTTGAATTTCCCTGAATTTATGTTCCCGTTTCTGTCTTCCGACTTTAAAAAACGTATTAAAGCGACTTCAGAGGTCAGTATAAAATATAATTGGCAGATTCGTCCGGAATTTGAACGTACTTTAGCTTCTGCTGCCTGGAGCTATCGTTGGACACGGAGAGGAAAGGCTAATCATCGTTTTGACTTGCTGGATATAAATTATATTTATATGCCCTATACCTCACCTACATTCGACGATTATCTGGATCGTATGGATGAGGTTAATCCATTGCTGAGACATAGTTACGAAGATTTGTTTATTGTGCGCTTGGGATATACTTATACTTATAATAGTGCTGGAGGAAATACGATGACTACGGCAAACCGTAATTCGTATTCTGTGCGCTTTAATATAGAAGAAGCTGGTAATTTATTGTATGCCTTTTCGCGTTTGATAAATAAAAAGCCACGATACGGCGAAGCATATCAGCTGGCTAATATAGATTTTGCACAGTACGTGAAGGCTGACATAGATTATGCAAAAAATTTCGTTATCGATGAGCGCAATTCGCTGGTATTTCATGCCGGATTAGGAGTTGCGGTTCCTTATGGGAATTCTAAGAGTTTACCTTTCGAAAAGTTATATTTTTCCGGAGGTGCTAATAGTGTGCGTGGCTGGCGGGTACGTTCTTTAGGACCAGGTTCTTATCGTGGGGATGGAAACACGATAGATTATGTCAACCATACGGGAGATATTAAGTTGGACCTGAATTTGGAGTACCGGACATTTTTATTCTGGAAGTTGAATGGAGCAGCGTTTATTGATGCCGGAAACGTTTGGAATATACGGAATCAGGGAATACAGTCGGAAGGAGTATTCAAGTTTAATCGTTTTTATAAGCAACTTGCCGTATCTTATGGACTGGGAATACGTTTCGATCTGGACTTCTTGATTTTACGTTTCGATGGAGGTATGAAGGCTGTCAATCCGATGTATACTGGTCGTGACCGTTACCCCATTATATCTCCTGACTTCAAACGCGATTTTGCATTTCATTTTGCTGTGGGATATCCGTTTTAATCATTATCATATGGAAGAAAGAAAAATTTATAAGAAAGAAGAACTGAAAGCCTTGAAAGATTGGTTTGCTAATCAAGATTTACCTCAAGGTTTACAAGTAGATAAAGCAACTAATATACCTAATTTGAAAGAAACTGTAGCACGTTTATTCGATCAGGCTGAAGCTTGTTTTGAAAATCCTAAAATGCAGGGATGCCTGATTCTACTGGAAAATATTAAGGCAAAACTTGAAAGCTGAAAAGGAGAGTACAAGTCTATCTAAGTTTAGTTCAATAAAGAGGAACTCTCAATTTGAACCTGACTGTTCTGTCTACAATAAAATGGCCCTGTCATTACTAGGAAGTTTACATCTTAGGTATAAAACATTCAGGATGTACTCCAATGAAAGATGACAGGGCTATTTTATTACACGTATGATTATTGTATTTAAGAGCGGGTTAATTTATTCAGATTTTACTTCATCGTCATTTTCCGGTATTGGAATATATGCAGGCTTGGGCTGGGGAATACTGAAGTCGGCATCAGCAAAAAGTTCGGCCAGACCGGATATTTGTTTCAGTCGGAGCAATTCATCTCGATCCATTCCGATGTTTTTCATAATCCATTGATCCGACATTCCTGCTTTGTCCAGTTCGGCAACAATGTGTGACATGAGTTCGATGTTATGAGTTCCACGTGCACGATTATGGCGAATGGTAGATCCCATGCGGTTTGACAAATCTTTATCGATCACAACGACAGGAAGCAGGCCTTTTTCTCGTTCATAAATACGTTTGGAGGTTTTTAGTACCGTAAATCGGTGGAATCCGTCAACTAAAATATATTTATCTGCTTCTTTGTCATAATAACAAACACACGGCATGGTAAATCCATCTTCCCAAATGGATATTTCCAGCAGTTTCATTTCTGGAGGAGCTACCACATTGGGATTATAATCATTTGCTACTACTTTTTCTACTGGTACAGCTTTTACATTATAAACAGGACTTTTATATTCATTTTCGTTATCACTCATCGCCAAATATTTTTGTAGTTTTCCATAATCTTATTCTTTTTGCTGATCTCTTCCTTTGTAGGAGAGAAGCCCATGTATTTGCAGGCATGGTCATTTCGGAGAATGCAGATACACATGCGTTTGTATGTGGGAATTTCTCTGAATTCAGGAATGTCTATATCTTCCTGGTATTCCATTTTTACAGGATGTTTATGTGTACGGTAGTTGCTTTTGTCTACTATTTCTATAGGAACTTTAGCATCTATCAGTTTTTGTATGACATCGTCACTCAGGCATCCTCCCTTTGTTCGCCAGAATTTAATGCTGACGTTCAAACGCCGGAGATAGCCGTTGCGTGTCTTTTCAGGAAGTGTGGATAGTAAAAAGTACATAAATGATTTCCATGTATATCCCTCTGGCAGTTTTATTTTTTGCCTTGCCGTGGCATGTGTGCTTCCATAAATAGCCGAAAAGTTTACCCCATTTACGCGTCCTATCATTTTTCCCCATGTATCGGGATCAATGGCTCTGTAAAGAGCAAGACTTTCGATAGCCTCACTGATAAACGGGCTGGCTACCCGTTGCCGTTCTAAGCTGACTCCTGCCTTGTAATAGAGGTCGTACAAAGGGTTATAGTCCCATCTGAATTTACCGTTTGCCGTCCATACATCTGTCGTTTTCCAATCGTATATAGGATAGGCATTGTAAATATCATTTCCTATTTTTGAGGTCCAGATATACTTATGATACAGAATGTTCTTGGGAACTTGGAATATACATCGCCAGCGATTGAAACTTTCCTGTGTCCGTATGCCCACCAGGCAGCAAGTACGTGTAGCTTTTTTCTTATTATGCAGCCATTGTGCGAAGTAAAGCTGAAAATCGTAGTCCCATGTGTCTGGTTTCAACTCGGGGAAATCTTTTATTGTCATAGCACCTTCAGGCATCTGGCGAACCCAGAGATCTTTCTTTTCTTCATCCCACGGACGCCAGAAAGACTGATACATTGATGTTGAGGTTGCGACACGAAACGGAAGACAGATGCGATATACGTCAAGTAAATCCTTATTCTTTTCTAGAATGCTGTCTACAAAATCGATAGTCATTTTGTATTGAACCTCATAATCCATATGGAATACACCTATTTTCCGCTTAAGGTTATTGCGGCGGATATAATCAATACATAAGTTCAGCAATACTCCACTGTCTTTGCCTCCAGAAAAAGACACATAGACATTATCAAATTCGTTGAATATTACTCGTAGACGCTCCTGGGTTAATTCGTAGACATTTTTTTGTTCCTGAACTGTCGCTTCCATTATGCCTTCTGCATTTTTATGTATAGTTTCCAACTCTTTGTTATTTCAAATCCTTTCTGTACGAACAAATCCTGATGAGGAGTTTGCACCACAGCCGATAAAGGCTGCGTGCTCTCTTCCTCGTCTGTAAGGACTGTATTTAGCAGTGTATCCAGAATATAGTCGTGGGTTTCTGCTTCAGCGTAGTAGTTGTTGATGATATGTTCGTTTTTACGCATTTCTAATGGAATAAATCCCATTACTTTTTGCTTCTCTATTGCAATATACCATACATAGTGTTCTCCGGTTTTAAACGGATATCCGTTGTTGTATTGCAGGACTTTCGGATTCATAACCAAAGGGCCTACCAGCCGGTATAGTTGTCTGTCGGTTCCTTGTAGTTTCAGTATCTGCATCATAAATTGCTTTTTCTTTTTCGTACCTAGCAAAGGTATTTAAAAAAGAGAACATTTACAATTTCTGATCTGAGATCAGCCGGGCTATGCGGGTTTTGCTTTGAGCCCCTTTAGTGAGCAGATATACGTGTTTATATGCGTCACGGTTCAGTTCCGTAGGTGAACCGTTAATCAGAATAATGTTTCGGTCGTTTGCAAATTTTAGGATTCCGTTTACATTATTAGGATGTAGCTTTCCGATCTCATCCATCATGCAATGTAATTTGAAGTCCTTAAACTTCTGCGAAGCACTTTCTTTGAATACATTCAGCAGCATGATATTAATCATTGCTTTTACCAGGATATCTGTTCCTTCCGAACCCACATTCGACAACTTTTCGACAAACCCGGTGTCGTTGTTGTTTTCTATGATACGGAAACGTAATTCAAACGAATCGTATAGACGGATCTTGTCATACCGGTAAGCATGCATTTCTTTGATGAAATCACGCAATAAAGCGATAGCTTCCTGTTTTACCAATTGTTCGTTTTCGCTGGAAAACAAGTTTGTGCCCGGAGTAAGGTCGTAAGCATGTTCATTGTAATATTTCTGTATGGCTCTCAAAGCATTTACCACTCGGTTGCTGCTTTCTTCTACCTTCATTTCAATACGTTGGATTACTCCTACGAAATTGCATGTCTGGAATCCTTTGTTTACCTTGCTTATCAGATCCTGTATATCACTTTCCGAGGCCGTAAGCATAGAAGTATCCATGCTGATACGTTTGAAGATATCCGAATGCTCGTTGTTGATGCGACGCACGAATTCGTTGATTTTATTTTCTTCTACAAAGTCGTGTAACTCATCGGCAAAACGTATATATTCCCAATCTTCATTGAATTTCGTTTTGAACTTAAACGTATTGTCCTCGTCAAAATGTCCGGTAAAGAGATTAACTTCTTTGCGCAGGCGACTCTGAAGCTGCATGTACTGGTTTTCCATGCGTCCCAGTTCATCAATCAGTTCGATACATCCTTTTTGAACGGCTATTTCAGTTTCCGTACCATTTTCAGAACGGAAAATATCCTGATGAGGCTTGTACCAGTCGTATGCAGGAATTTTTTCGTACGCATCCAGGTTGCCGGATAAGCTGCGTACATTTTCCTCTGCTTCATGCAGTGATTTATTCAGCTTGTCTATTTCACTTTGCAGGGCTCCTGTTTCTTTATGTAAATATTCTTTCTCGTTGTTTAATAAACGTTTTTGCTCGTCATATTCACGTTGCCATGTCGGAATATGGTCAATCAAATCGCGTTTATCCTTCTGATACTCGATGATGAGTGCAGCATGGTCTTTTATAAACAGAAGTTCCTGTTCGATATTCTGCAATTGTTCTGCAATGTTTTGCAGACGTTCTGTATCGGCTCCCTGTGTGTGGAGCTCCTTTTGCATGTCGTTTTCGTATTCAGCCTTTATAGAAGCTATCCGTTGCTGTTCCTCTTTATCTTCCTTACGTATGTTGTCTGCCTGTGCACTTTTTTCGTTGTTCAGATTTTGCAACAGTTTGTTCCATTCTTGCTTTAAATTGTTCAGCTTGTCCGATTTCTCTTTGTTTAGATTATTCAGCTTGCTTTCTGTCTGTTGCAATTCATTATGAGCCTGCATTTTTTGCTCTTCCAGTTCGTGAAGTTTGCGGTTTCTTTCTGCTTCGGCCTTTTTCTTCCAGTTTTCCAGATCGAGCATATCCTGTTGATATTGTCGTTCCAGTTTTTCCAGTTCATATTCTTGTAGAGCGATGATATCTTTTTGCTCTTTTATTTTCGGCTGATATTTACTTTTCAGCGTTTCTTCCAGCTCTTCTTTTTCACTCTGCAATCGGATTGTTTCTGCTGCTATTTCTTCCAGACGACAAGTGCCGGCTTCTTTCTCTTTCTGATAATCGTTGATGGATTTAATATGTCGGTTTATTCCAGCCAGATCAATTGAAATTCCGTAGAAAGACTCGCCTGCATCTTGCAATTGGGGTGACAAACCTGTCTGCCAGAGGATAGACTCATCGCAAAGCTTACCGATGTTTTCCTCCCATCCTGGTTTGTTATCCTTGAGCCATCCCTGTAATGTATTGCGGCTGTTTTGTAAAAACGTTTCCAGTTCGTCAACACGTGGTTTCAGCTGCTGCTGTTCCAGTTGCAGTCTGGTCAGTGCATCATCTTTTTCTTTTGTTCCGTGCTGCAATTCTTCTTCCCACTTCAGCGTAATCTCCTTGATGATGAGTTGTGCGTTGTTGATACGGTTCTTTTTACTCATATGCATGCCGGTATACGACTGTATGCGATGCTTCAGTTCTTCTTGTTCTGTCTCGAAGAACATCTCTTTCCGACAAAGCTGCATCTGATAATCGATAGCTGTTAGCACACTCTGTTTTTCACTCTTCTCAGGGTGAAGTTGCTGTGAGAGTTGTTCGTATTCCTGATATAATGCTTCGGTAGAAGCTTCGTGGCGAAGACGTCCTTCCTCAATGCGTGCATTATATGTGCTGTTCAACTCATCCAGTTGCTTGAGTTTTGCTTCATGAATTTTGTTCCATTGTTCATCAAGGCTCTGTATAAGCGACTTATATTTTGTTGAGATCTCTGTATATTGGGAAGTGAGAATACGCTGTTCTTCCAGTAATCCGTCGCGGCGGTTTTTCCATTCTTCTTTTCGTGAAGAACGCTCCATTACCTGCTCAATTTGTTGGCGAGCATAATCTTTCTCCTTCTTTTGTGCCTTTTGCAACTCATTGTTTAGTACAGCAAGTGTTTCCTGCAATTTGTCACAGCGATGGCGTGACTGCTCTTGCAGTTCTTGTCGGCGAGTAATCAACTTGTTGCGCTCACTTTCCGCATGTTGTTTTTTTTCTTGCCATTGTGGAAGTGCTTCCTTAGCCTTGATAAAGGCAGAAACCAGTTCACGGCAACCTTGGGCCAGTGCAGTCTGCTGTTTCGAAACCTGTGCCGACAATAATGTTATTTCTTTAGCCTGCTTTTGTGTTTCGCGTTTTTGGAATTCTTCGATGTCACGTAGACGGACTTCAAAATTTTTCAGATGCTCCTTGTAGTTATTCAGATCGACTGCAGTTTCATCTTCGTTGATGGATGAAATAATTGTCTTTTTGATGAATTCAGCATCCAGCTTAGAGTTAAGCAAGACATTCTGGATTGTACGAGGAATATTCTGATATTGCTTACTTTCCATAAGCGAATATTTCTTCATATCAGATGAAACGCCATTGCCATAAAGAATATTCCGGTATTCATCGAAAGTGTAAATAATACGTGAGTAGTCTACGTTCTGCAAATCGAGCTGCATACGTATCCGGTCGGCTCCAGTATAGGCAGTACGGGTTTCCGGATCGATAAAAAACTCTTTCCGGTAAGGAGAGTCAATAAAACGGTAGCTTACTCGGTTCATCGACTTGAAACTGAGGATACAGAAAGCCCCGTTCTCGGTAGCTACTTCATAGATGATATACGAATTGGCGTAGGGGAAATAATATTCCGTATAGCTCTGTTTTTCAACTGGGATTCCCAACTTTTGTGTATCTGCATTGTAAAAAAAGAGGATAGAGCGAAGTACGGTACTTTTTCCTACTCCCTGTGTACCGATAAAGTGTACATTCCCATCCAAATAGATATCATCGGCATAAGGAATATTTGCACTATTTATAAATATAATTCTATTCAGGTTTCTCATCGTCTTGGCTGTCATCGTAAATGTTAATACTTTCAATCAGGCGTTCCAGATAATTCCAGGAACTCATTACTTTATATGTATTGTTCTTCTCGTTTTCCAGTTCCAGAAAAGAGTCACGGGTAAGCTGCCGTATCATATTATCGAGCACCTCTTTGCGTACATCTTTATCGGAAAAATGTTTACGTATCCCGTCCAGCTTGTTCTGCAACATGACGTTGATGTTGGCTTCCACCAATATCTGTTCCGGCTGAAAACGATAGCCCGGTCCGAAAGTTTCATCGTATGTTTTAAATAAGTCGAGAACATCAATCCAGTAATAGGCACGCAGAATCTTTTGTTCCAGTGTAACACGAGGTTCTGTACGAGAAAAATAAAAATATTCGTTTCCCCGCTCCAGTGTATAGCCTATCTGTGCAAAATAAATCGACAGAGCTTCGAAGTCATCGTCTATAATATCATATAAATCGCGTACGTCTTCATTTGTACTGTTTGAACTGATAAACAGACCTTTTTGCAAATAGTCGAAAATAGCCGCTGTATGATCGGGTATTCTTATTGTTAGTTCCATATAATCTATTGATTTTTTCTGATTGACTTTAGCATGTATTCCGAATGTTTACCGGAATGAACCAAAGTAAATATTTTTATTATGCGACCTTCCTTTATATCGGATAGATGCGAGCATATTCATAGTTTTTGTAAATACCAAATTCTTCACTGATACGGAACTGGGATTCGTATAGTGATACAATCTGGCAAAAGAGAGTAGTCCGTTCTTCCTCACTGACTTCTTGACGGAATGGATAGCGCATCAGGAAAGAGAACAGATCTTCTGGCTGTGCAGTGGCATCTTTCCACATTGCTTCAGTTTGTGCCTGAATATAGTTGCCGACCGTTTCTTCCAGACTTATTGTTTCCTGATACATTGACTGAGATGCCAGATCTTCATCGCTGAACGCACCAGCTTCGTTGCTTCGTATGGTTTCGCGATGCTGGAGGTTTTTCATTACTTTCAGAATGATCGGACGTGCCTCATCGGTATTCAAGTAATTTATGGAAAGTTTGAATGATGATGGTGCTGTTCCTTCCAAAAGAATGGAGTGTTCACGTTCCAGTACTTCGGCGAGATTACTTTTGGCGCGCAGCTCAAACTGATCTTGCAAATATTTTACCCGGCGTATTTTTTCTACCAGTATCACTTGACTCTTAATCTGGTTCAGGTAATTGATGATATCCTGCTGTGCCCGGATAAGACTATGCGCTGAAAGCTGTAATTCCCGGCGAAGTTCCAGCAAAATCCGGTTCAGCTCATCATCAGTTGCTTGTTGGAAGAATTGTCGTTCTTCGTGCAATATCAGATTTTCCGTCGTATCAATCAGCTGCTGGATATTGATTCGTTTTTTATCGAGGTTTTCCAGCTTGGCAATCTTTATCTGATAGGTAGGTTCATGTTTGAAAGCATTGTCGATGCTGGTCTGCAAATTCATGATATTACGTATCGTAGTACGAGCTATTTTCTGAAAAGTAATTTTGATATTTCTTACGTAACTAGCCTTACGCGTTGCGATACGTTCTTTGAGATAATAATCCATCAGTTCGTGAAGATACTCGATGTTTTCATCTATCACGGCTGTATTGATTTCTTCATTAGCTTCGAGTAAAAGTTCGAAAAAATCCATAAACCGTGCATCCAGCTCAACAAAGTTGCCGTTCTGATGAATTACTTCTTTTTCTATAAGTAGTTTCAGACGGTTTTCATCATCTTTCAGCAAAGCCAGTGCATCGGAGTATCTGAAGCTTAGTATTTTTCTTTTCTCGAACATTTCCGTCAGCAGCCCTCTTGCTGCGGCGACGGTGTTTATGATTTCGTGTATAGAACGGAATATGTACATAATATTATAAAAAATCCTCGCAAAGTTATAGCTTGGCGAGGATTTTTCCTAATTTTTTATGTTTTGTCTTATTCCTTTATCTTTCTTCTAGAGCAGGGGAGCCCCGAAAGGAGCTTGTTTTTCTTCAATCCACCACTGGAAACTCAATCGTTTCGCTGGATTCATTCCAGTTGTCGATAGTGAAGTTTCCGGAACTCCCCCCTGCAAAAATATCTCCGATAACAATGTTTACTGTCAGCCGTGTATTGGCAACCAATGTCGATTCCAGATTTTTCGACAGCGTGTGTACGCTACCATCTTTCAGCGTAATCAGGAGTGTAAGCAAGGGGTTGGGGGCAGAAGGAAATACCATTACCATTGCATTACTCATTTCGGTATTATCGACAGAACGTACCAGATCAAACTTGACAGTCTTTGTCTTATTTTCGGGTTCGGCTGTATAAAGATTGATTTTTTCAGCTATTCCACCGATAAGAACCTGCATATCTGTAATGTTGGAGTTGATGACAGCATTGTTTTTTGTTTTGACAATCACCTTGAGCCCTGCTACAACCCGTTCCATATTGGCTTCCAGATCCTCTTGTCCGATATTTACTTCTTTGTTGGTGTGTACCAGATCGTATACAGGAATGTACGTAGTATCTTTATTATATTGTCTCAATCCGAAATACAATTTAGATAAGTCTGAACCAATAGATAGCCCGGGTTCATCAATGGCTGGGGTTGTATGAATAGGTTCTTCATATTTGGGAGTTCCCCAATATACAATGTTATATTTGCCGACAGGCAGCGATACTTCTCGGTTGTTATCTCCTACAATGTTTCCATCCTGAACATTGTAAAAACCATAGAACACGCTTAGCGTATTGTTTACATAGTTCCCGAAATAAATAGAGCTTCCTTGGAGGCAAGGATAAGCTTCTACTATACCCGTGAGAGGACTTTGAGAATCGCTCACACGGGTATGTAGAGCGGGAGTAACAAGATTGGGGGTTGATTCAGTAGAGAGAGTATAACTGTCATCTCTACAAGCTGTCGTGATGAGTAAGAGTGTAAGTGCTCCTAAAGTGATTTTTTTCATATTGGTTTGTTCTTAAATAATAAACAACTAAATGTAGCAAATGTTTTCGTAAAAGTGAAATTTCGTAAGAAAAAAATGTGTATAGGGAAGAAAAAAGGCAATATGTTTCCAAAAACTTGTTGAAGAGCATATTTTACTTGGCTGAAGTCTTTTCAGATAATTCAGCAAAAACTCTCAATTTTTGTACAAATACTTTTGAAATATTGCTCAAAGAAATCGGGGAAGTTGTACAAATTTTAAAAAAATATCTCGATGTTTTTGGAAAGATTTGCCCAAGTTTTAGACATAATTCCGGCTTTTGTTGTTTTAGTGGCTTTTTAGTAACCAAAACAGGGTTCTTAATTAAAGAAAAACAAGGTACAGTGAAAAAGTTAAGTTTGTATCTTTGCCGGAAATTAGGTATGAAAAAGATTATGAAGAAGCGTACAAAAGGGATATTGAAAATAGCCGGTATATCTTTCGGCTCATTGATTGTTTTAATTCTGATAGCAATAACAGTTGCTATAAATTTTGTGTTTACTCCTTCCAGGTTAACTCCGGTGGTCTTGAAAACTGCTAATCAGGCACTGAATGCCAAGTTGGAGATGAAGAGTGTGGAACTGACTTTTTTCTCTACGTTTCCACGTTTCGGATTGAAGTTGGTCGATGGAAGTCTTGTCTCGAAAGTGTTCTGTGATACAGCATGGCAGAAAACAGATTCGTTGCTGTCATTTGGCAAATGCGTGGTTGTGGTAAATCCGATAGATTATTTGATAAATAAAAAAATAACTCTTAACTATCTGGGATTGGAAGATGCTTCGGTTTACGCTTATAAGAGTAGGGAGGGCATTGCCAACTGGGATATTGTAGCTTCTGATACAACTGCTGTAGCTGATACTGTTTCTTCTGGCAAGACAGATTTGTCGGGAGGTATTGATATTCGTCGGGTATCGCTGAAGCGGGCAAATGTTATTTTTGATGACCGGGATACAAGAGTTTATGCCCGCCTGACCAATGCTGCACTTAATCTGACAGCTTCTTTGCAGAAAGAACACTCAAAGTTAGCTATGCGTTTCAGCAATGATAATGTACTTTTCTGGCAGGACGGACAATTGCTGGTCAATAAGGTTGCGACAGACCTGAAGACTTCTCTTGATCTGGACCGTTCTACGCGTACACTTACACTAAATGATGCCAACATTTCATTAAACGGTATAACCTTTGATGTGAAGGGAACCTTGAAGCGAGATACAGTTCGCCGTGCACTTAACGTGGATATTGCATATGCTCTGCATGCTCCTTCCTTGGAAACGGTATTCAATATGATTCCTGAGAGTGTTTTGAAGCGTGAAAGTATGGAGGCAAGAGGCAGTGTGAAAATGGAGGGTGATGTAAAAGGATGGTATGGAAAGCAGCAGATGCCTGCCGTTACGTTGAAGGTACAGATAGATAAAGCATCGGCTAAATATGAGAAACTTCCTTATGGAATTGACAATTTTACGGCCGATTTTTATGCGTTTGTAGATTTAATGCGTAAACAGCCTTCGTATGCAGACTTGAAGATTTTTCATTTTCAGGGGGCTCATACAGATATACTGGCCGATGCAAAGATTATGAATCTGCTGGAAGATCCGGATATAACGTTTAATACAAAATCGAAAGTAGATCTGACTGCCTTGGCACAGGCTTTTCCTTTGCAGGAGGGGGTAACTATTGGTGGCGATCTGGAGGCTGATTTGCGGTTGAAATGTCGGCTGTCTTCCATTAAGAAGCAGGATTTGGGACGTATTCGTTTAGGTGGAAAATTGAAGATGACGAATTTGCAGTTGCGGGATGTTAATAAAGGATTTGAATTTACGAGTGATGCTTCGCTCAATTTCATCGGGAATGATAATCTGGCTGCACGTGCGGAAATCAATAAACTGGTCTTGCAGTCAAAGCTGGCTAATTCGAATGTAGAAAAACTGACTATGTCGGTTAAATCTACTAACCCCCAGGATACTACCCGTATTACAGACGTTGAATGTAAATTTACTTTGAATCGTCTGAAAGGGAATATGGGCGATTCGTTGGCGTTATTCTGTCAGAAAGCTGATGCTACAGTGCGCTTGCAACCTGGGAAAAAGAATCCTTCGATGCCTCAGGTTTCTCTTTCGCTGAGTGCTGATACTATGTTCTGCCGTGCCTGGAAAACAAAGATGGGGATGGATCGGGCAGGCTTTGCTGTGACCGCAGAAAAATTGCATGATTCACTCTGGATTCCGAAAGGCATCATTGGTTTCCGTCGTATGAGAATGTCGACTCCTGAATTTGCATTACCTATACGTATGAAAAAAACATCGGTGACGGTAGGTAACCGGATGATAACGCTGAAAAATGCAACTTGTCGGGTGGGACATTCCGATTTGACGGCAACCGGAGCCATATACGATTTGTATGGAACGATGAAGCATCATCGTCCGTTGAGGGGGAAGCTGGAGATTTCTTCCCGTAACCTCGACTGTAATCAACTTATCAATTCATTGAATTTCCCGGAAGATACGCTTCAGGCTGAAGTTGATACTACTGCTTCATCGTTGGAGTTATTTGTAATTCCAAAGAATCTGGATTTTGAACTCCAGACTAACTTGAAAAGGGTGAAGTATGACAAGATGATATTCGAAGATGTGCGTGGAGCTGTGGATATCCGGAATCAGGCTGTTCATCTGAAAGGATTAAGTATGAAGGGGATGGATGCTCAGATGAATGCAACTTTGGTTTATCGTGCTCAGGAGAAGAAGCAGGGATATGCCGGATTCGACTTCAGGCTGCATAAAATCAATATAGCCAAGCTGGTTGAATTTGCTCCTTCACTGGATACAATTGTCCCGATGCTTCGTTCGTTCCAGGGAGTTGTTGATTTTGAAGCTGCTGCCGAGGCGGTACTTGATTCGAATCTGAATATCAAGATTCCGTCTTTACGTTCGGCTGTACATATCAAGGGCGACAGTCTGGTACTGATGGATGGAGAAACTTTTGCTGAAATATCGAAGATGCTGATGTTTAAGAACAAAGAGCGGAACATGTTCGACAGTATTTCGGTGAATATGACAATAAAGGACGGCAATGTGACAGTATATCCTTTTATTGTGCAGATAGACCGATATAAGGCGGCTGTGGGAGGAACTCAGGGACTCGACATGAACTTCGATTACCATATTTCTATTTTAAAGTCGCCTCTGCCTTTTAAGATGGGAGTGAATATTACGGGAAATCTGGATAAGATGAAGTTTAAACTGGGCAAGGCTAAATATAAGGATGCAGTAACTCCGGTAGAAATACGAAAAGTAGACAGTACACGTATCAATATGGGACGGCAAATCGTAAATGATTTCCGTCAGGTTATGAAGAGAAAACCTGAATAAGGTTTCTCTTCTTATACCATCTTGCGGAGAATGCGTGGAAACTGTATGGCAAAGATAAGTGTACAGCAGATGGCTGCCGTTGCATCAGAAATTCCTTCAGCGGCATATACTCCGGGCATCCCCATGAAACGGGGCAGGATAAGTGCCAGCGGTATGAGTAATATAACTTTGCGCAATAGAGCGATGAATACCGAGACTTTAGCTTGACCTAAAGCAACGAACATGTTCTGACACGCACGTTGTAATCCGAATATTGTCATTCCTCCGAGGAAAATCGGCATCACCTGGCGTACTGTTTCTATTAATGTTTCATCGTTCGTAAAGGCGGAAGCTACTAGTGAGGGGAATAGAATCATGAATGAAATCAATAGAAAATTGAATGAAAACATGATGATGACTACTATTTTGAAGCATTCCTTTACTCGTTCCCGGTTATGATGTCCGTAATTGTAGCTGACAATGGGAACAAATCCTTGCGCAAAACCTGTCAGTGGAACACTTACAATGAGCATGGCACTTTGCATGATGGCTAGTGCACTGACATAGATATCTCCAAATTTTTCCAGGCTGCTGTTCAAGACAAAGCCCACCAGGCTTTCTGTACTTGCCATGATAAATGGTGAAACTCCTAACGCCAGAATGGAGAGTATGATGCCTTTGTGCAGTTTCATGTAGTGGTATTCAAGTCTTAATGAGGCTTTTTTCGACGTGAGAAAGGAAATTACCCATATGGCACTACAGGCTTGTGACAGGATAGTGGCTAAGGCTGCTCCCTTTACTCCCATGCCGAATGTAAAAATAAACAGAGGATCTAATCCGATATTCAATATTGCTCCGATAAGGACAGAATACATGGCTATGGTGGGACGTCCTTGTGTATTGATGAATGTATTGAGTCCTACCGATAGCTCTACGAACAGAGTACCCAGCAAATATATCGAAAGATAATCAGTTGCATATCCGATTGTATTTTCCGATGCTCCGGTAAAGAGCAATATCGGCTCCATAAACAAGTAAGTGGTAGCGGAAGTCAGTATGGTGAATATGAGCAGCAGGATGAATCCATTGCCTAAAATCTGTCCGGCACGCTCCCGGTTTCCTTGTCCAAGGGCAATGGCAGCAAGTGGACTTCCTCCTGCTCCGACAATAGCAGAGAAGGAAGATATCAGTATTATGATAGCACTTGTTACTCCGATTCCAGCTAAAGCATCGGTTCCGATGCCGGGTATGTGACCGATATAAATACGATCGACAATATTGTATAACAGGTTTACCAGCTGAGCTGCAACCGCCGGAAGCGACATCTTAAATATAAGAGGTAACATACGGTCGGTTCCTAATCTTTCTTCATATGCATTTCCCATCTTTGCCTTCTTTAAAAAATCGCGCAAAGGTAGTTATTTTTTTATTAATAAGCTGCTATACCTGCTTGAATGAAACAGAAGAAGACTTTCAGTTGTGATCAGGGTTTATTAGTAGACTGACTTTGAGATTTAACGGCTGGTTTTATTTTTTTCTTTCCTAATTTTTTAGCTTTTTCCCATGCGGCTTTTCGAGCTTCATATTGTTCTCGCTGCCGTTCCAGATAATTATCTGCCATAATGAAATGTGATTATCAGTTTATTTAATTCCAATTTAATTCATCCTGTATCCGGCGGAGTGCAGTGTTGTAATCCTCTACCAGTTCTTTCATAGCTTCGCTGACAGGTTGCAGATGCTTAATCATTGATGCCGCCTGACCGATCTCCAGTTCTCCCTCGAATAAATCTCCTTCGAAAATACCTAGTTTGGCACGTCCGCGTCCTAACAGCTCACGCAGTTCATCGACGGAAGCTCCGCGTTTTTCAGCTTCTTCGATGTGTTTGTAGAAATCATTTTTCACTAGTCGGGTAGGAGAGAGTTGTTTTAACGTAAGTATTGTATCTCCCTCATTCAGTCGCAGACAGCGATCTTTGAAAGCGAAACTGGCAGAACTTTCTTCAGTCAACGCAAAACGTGTGCCTATCTGTACTCCATCGGCTCCTAGACTTCTTGCGGCCAGAATACTTTCACCGGTAGCTATTCCCCCAGCTGCAATTAGTGGGAGTGTACAACTTTTCCTGACTGCCGGGATGAGGCAGAGGGTAGTAGTTTCTTCTCTTCCGTTATGTCCTCCTGCTTCGAACCCTTCGGCTACAATAGCGTCTACTCCAGCCTCTTCACATTTTGCCGCAAAGCGTGTGGAAGATACTACATGAGCTACGATAATCCCTTTGTTGTGCAGCCATTCGGTCCATATCTTCGGATTTCCGGCGGAGGTGAAGACAATCTTCACTTCTTCTTCGGCTATAATTTGCATCAGGGTTTCTATTTCCGGATACATCAATGGAACGTTTACTCCGAACGGTTTGTCTGTGGCTGCTTTACATTTGCGTATATGCTCGCGTAAGGTTTCAGGATGCATAGAACCTGCTCCTAACAGTCCCAGTCCTCCTGCATTACTTACTGCCGATGCCAGTCGCCAGCCGCTGCACCATACCATTCCACCTTGAATGATGGGATATTTTATTCCGAAAAGATGACATATTCTGTTCATAGTCTGTTCTGCTTTTTGCAAAGATATGATTTTCTGCGCTTTTCTCAAAGCTCCTTCTTCTGGCTTGTAGCCTTAAATATCGGACGAGGTTGCTGAGTTTCTGTTTCGAATCCGAACCAGTAGTTGAGCGGTTCGTTCTCACTGGCGGGAAGCAGACATAACTTCAGATGATCGTGATATTCTCCATATACGATATTCCAGCTGTCAGGAGGTGTGACATGCTTGGTACGGATACGGGCTGCCGGCTGTTTCTTGAGTGACATTCCTGCTTCTATCCATGCCAAAGTTGCTGCCGTTTCATAAGAAGGGTAGGATTGCCTGCAAAACTCATACAGAATGATTCCCCTACGTTCCTGACTCATGGGCTGGTCGGCTACTCCAAGTGCGATCAGATGTTCGAGAAAACGATGCAGAAATTCTGGCTGTTCTACAATTAGCCGTCGTGTGATGTGCTGCCATACGGGGGTATTGTAGAATCCATCAAGCAAGCGTGACAATAAGTGTGCCGTCTGTAACTCTTCCGGACTGATCTCTCTGGTTTCCAATACCTCATAAGGAGGAAATGGAGAATATTTGATACCTAGTTCGGCAGCCCTGCGTCTCATTTCTGTGCCTGGCAGTAACTTTAATGATTCGAGCTGTATTTCTCCTGCACGGTAAGAAGCTAACGTACGTACATCTTCGAATATTTCTTCCAGACGGTAAAGAGGAAGTCCGGCTATCAGATCGGCATGTGTTTCCATATTGCTCAATGAACAGAGGAATTTCAATCCTTCTAGAGCATCGGACAATTTGCCCATACGTCGGCTGGTTGTCAGAACTTCTTCACGAAGACTCTGTATGCCGGCTTCCAGATGAAGCAAGTTGTCGGACATATGCGTCAGTTCTTCTTTCAGCTCGTCGGACAGTAGAGCCGGATGTATTTCCAAATGGAAGCGGATATCTGGAAATTCTTGGAACAGACTGAGCAATGCCTTTGCATGTCGGTTGTTGTAGTTGAAAGTACGGTCTAGTACACGTATGTTGCGAATGCCATGCTGGTGGATGAGACTGATGCGTTCCCGGATTGTTTCCAACGGAAGGGTGCGGACCGGCTTTTCTCCTCCACTTACGCAAAACGCACAGGTATTGAAACATCCGCGTGTCGTTTCTAGTTGTACGAAGGGTTTGCTCCAGTTGAAAAAAGGACTGGTTTCGGGAGGAACCAGCTGATCGAAATCGAGTACGCGGGCTATACCGTTGTCATGGTATGTATCATCTCTAGCATCTATGTAGCATAATCCGGTGATCTCCTTCCAGGCATCAGGCTGGTTCCAGCATGTCAGCCACTGGCTTACCACTTCTTCTCCTTCTCCTCTGAAAACACAATCGACGAATGTATTACGTCTTAAGAAAGTTTGGTTTTCTCCTAGAAATTCCGGACCTCCCAAAGCAATGCAACAGTCGGGCAATAATGCTTTGGTGCGTGAGAGCACATGGAGCAGTATTTCATGGTTGAAAAGCCAGCAGGTAGCAGCAATAATATCTGGTTTACGGCGATATATTTCTCCGGCAATCATTCCCGGATTCTCGTTGATGGTTGCAGATACAATATCCCATTCTATCGATTTATTATCAGCAATCTGTGCCTGTAGCGCAGGTAATGCCAGAGAAGAATGTGCATAGGAACTGTTTAAGTCGAGCCAGACTATCTTCATAGAATATGAATGTATAAAAGAAATGTCATCCTAAACGTCTTCTATATAGACAGAAACGCTCAGGATGACATTAATTATAATAATAAAATTTTGATTACAGCAGGTACTGTGAGCTAATAGATTCGTTAGTCATCACGCGGCGGATTGTTTCAGCAAACATATCAGCGATAGAAAGCTGTTTAACCTTAGCACAACGGTTTGAATAAGGAATACTATCAGTAAATACAATTTCTTCCAGTTGTGAATTCTGAACACGTTCAGAAGCTGGACCTGACATTACGCAGTGAGAAGCAATAGCACGAACTGAAGTCGCACCGGCTTCTTTCATGATATCAGCTGCTTTAGTAATAGTACCGGCAGTATCTACCATATCGTCAATCAGGATAACGTTTTTATCTTTAACGTCACCGATGATTTGCATAGAAGCAACTACGTTTGCTTTTTCACGTGTCTTATGGCACAATACCAAAGGTACATCCAAATATTTAGCATATGTGCTGGCACGTTTAGAACCACCAACGTCAGGAGTTGCGATGACAAGGTTTTCCAGATTCAAAGACTGGATGTAAGGAGCAAAAATAGTAGAACCATAAAGGTGGTCTACCGGAATGTCAAAGAATCCCTGAATCTGATCTGCGTGCAAATCCATTGTTATCAGACGGTCAATACCGGCAACGTTCAACAAATTGGCTACCAGTTTTGCACCGATAGATACACGTGGTTTGTCTTTGCGGTCCTGACGTGCCCATCCGAAATACGGAATTACGGCAATGATACTTTTAGCTGAAGCACGTTTTGCTGCATCAATCATCAGCAAAAGCTCCATTAAGTTGTCTGAATTCGGGAAAGTTGACTGTACGAGGAATACGTGCTGTCCGCGAATAGATTCTTCGTAAGATACTGCAAATTCGCCGTCGGCGAAATGAGTAATGTTCATGTTACCCAGTGGGCATCCTAAACTGTTACAGATTTTTTCTGCAAGGTATCTCGAGTTTGTACCCGAGAACACTTTGAATGATGATGTTTCGCTCATTGTAATATTTTGATATATTGCCTAATATTTTTGGTGCAAAGTTACGGCATTTCTCCAAGCATGGCAAATGAAATGAAAAAACTTTAATCAGCAAGTCGTTTCAATTTTCTGAAATGCTCAATAAGATTCTGATAATTATAATCGTGGTCAAGGTCGAATTTATTCCAAAGTCCACCTAAAATAGCAGCTCCTCCAAAGCCATAATCTTTTACTTGCAGGATATTGTCTTCATCAATGCCTCCAAGTGCTATGACGCGTTTGTCAATTATACCATCTTTAGCTGCCTGACGGATTTGTTCCGGTGTATATTCTGCTGCATATCCCTGTTTTGAAATGCTGTCGAATACAGGGCTGAGAAAGACATAATCGAAGTTGTTTTTCTTTTCTTTTACTTCTTCCAATGAATGGCAGGAGGTACTTATTTGCCCAGTGTAATTATCGGGAGCAATAGGGTTGCGATGATTCAGGTGAATACCTTTGAGATTATATTCTTCTTTCAAATAGAAATGTCCATGTACTACGATACGCTTCCGGTATTTTTCCGGGATAAGAGTAAGCAGACGTTCTGCATAAACCGGAGCTGTGTCGGGTTTGCGCAGATGAAGATAATCTAATCCTTCGTCGAAGAGTGTAGTTATAATTTTATCTTCTTCTACGAAATATGTGGGTCTGGTTATCAATATAAGTTTCATGTGACAACGTAATTGTGGCACAAAGGTAGTAACATGTTTGTAATATTCCTAATTGTTTAGAGCAAAATCGTGTGTGTAACCATTGTTTTGAGGTCGATGTGCCACAATTTGTCACTTAAAACTTCGCCATATCCTGAAATTATCTTTAAAACCTCGTTGGCTTGTGTGCAGCCGACTAAGCCGGGAGTGACTCCTAATACCCCTTTAGGAGGAGCAGGCATGGACAGCATTTCTTCCTCGTCGGGGAAGAGGTCGCGGTAGTTTTTTCCTCCTTGGTAGTTAAAAACGGATACTTGACCGTCGAAAGCACGGATAGCACCATATACATATACCTTATTTAATAATAAGCATGTGTCGTTTATAAGGTAACGCGTTTGGAAATTGTCGCATCCGTCAACTACAATATCGTATCTGCTGATTATTTCTTGAGCATTTTCTTTAGTAAGACGAGTAGGATAGGCCTCAATGCAAATATTGCTGTTCAGTTTCTGCAAGCGCTCTTTTGCGCAAAGTGCTTTGGGCTTTCCTACCTCGGTTTCACTGTAGAGAATTTGGCGCTGTAAGTTTGTTTCACTTACCTTATCATCATCTACTAGTCCGATGGTTCCTACTCCTGCACCGCAAAGGTATATAGCAATAGGTGAGCCCAGACCACCTACACCTACTATCAGGACTTTCGCTTGTCGGAGCAATGTCTGTCCTTTTTCTCCAATCTCGTCGAGTTGAATCTGGCGATTATATCTCTCTTTTTCTTTTTCTGTCAGTTGCATGGGGATATTATGAAAAGAAATTGTCTGAAAAGATGAAATGTATTTGGGGAATTTTGTATGTATAAATAAAGTTTTCCGGAAGGATATCATTACTTTTTCGGAAAATCAGATGTGTTTCTGAAAAGGTATTGATATTCTCCGGAATATGTTATTTTTTGTTTTTACTTCTGTACGGCAGAGGTGTGAAGCTGTTTTGACATGTGGTCGAATGAAGCATCCCAATCTTTCCATACGGGTTCACGTCCGATGGCTTTTAATGCTTTTTCTACTTCTACCGCTGTACGCTCATCGCTTACATGGAACTGTTCCAGCGCTTGTGGATAAGTATAGTAACCTCCCGGTTCTGTCTTACTCTCGGCACTCATCGTTGTTACTCCAAGTGTAGCCATGTGATCACGGATATTAGCCGGCTCACGGGTAGAGTAAGATATATCTACGTCATGATCGAATATACGCATGGCAAATGTCACCTGAGCCAGCTCTTTGTCGCTCATGATTACGTTCGGTTGGAAACCTTCGTTTTCAGCCGGGCGCATGCGTGGGAAGTTTACGCTGTATTTGGTTTTCCAATAATGTTTTTGCAGGTAGCGCAGGTGATAAGCCATCATTGTTACATCTGTACGCCAGTCTTCCAAGCCGATCAGAACTCCCATACCGATAGAATGAACGCCAGCCTGTCCCATACGGTCGAAACCATTTACACGCCATTCGAATTTCGATTTCATGCCACGCGGATGATAAATATTATAGCGTGCCTTATTATATGTTTCCTGGAAACAGATCACTCCGTTCAGACCGTGGTTTACCAATTCGGCATACTCTTCTGTCTTAAGTGGCATAACCTCTATCTTCAGATTCGAGAAATATGGTTTTGCCAAATCAAGTGCTTTAGCTATATAAGGAACTCCGGCCTTGGCAGGATTTTCTCCTGTTACAATCAACAGATTTTCGAATGGACCAAGTTTTTTGATTGCCCGGTATTCGTTTTCTATTTCTTCCGGAGTAAGAATGGTACGTGCCATCGGATTACTGATATGAAATCCGCAGTACACGCATGAGTTCGTACATGAATTGGTAATATACAGAGGAATAAACATTGAAATAGTTTTGCCGAATCGTTCTTCTGTGTATTTGCGACTCAGGCGTGCCATTGGTTCGAGAAATTTTTCGGCGGCGGGTGAAATCAGTGCCATAAAGTCATCTACGTCGCAATGTGATTTTCCTAATGCGCGCAACACATCGGCTTCAGTCTTTGAGTAGATGGCTTTGGTTGTTTCTTCCCAATTTATTTTTTCTAATTCGTCACTAAACATGATATTTATGGATAGTTTTCAAATTCTTTTATGTATTTCCGCCACTCTGGATAAACGACGGAAATACATGATTGATAGGTTATTATTTCAAGTTTGAAAGATCGCGTGATAACTTCATTGCACAGAAGTTCGGTCCGCACATTGTACAGTATTCGCCGTCAGTATGGCGACCTTCGTTAAAGTATTCTAGTGCACGGTCCGGATCGAGACTCAGGTGGAACTGGTCGCGCCAGCGGAATTCGTAGCGGGCCTTGCTTAAGGCATTATCTCGTATTTGTGCACCTGGATGACCTTTGGCAAGGTCGGCTGCATGTGCTGCTATCTTGTAAGTGATAACTCCTGTACGTACATCTTCACGGTTAGGCAATCCCAGATGTTCTTTTGGAGTAACGTAGCACAACATGGCTGTACCCAACCAGCCGATTTGAGCGGCTCCGATAGCAGAGGTGATATGATCGTATCCCGGAGCAATATCAGTAACCAAAGGACCAAGAGTGTAGAACGGCGCATTGTGACAATGGCTGATCTGGCGTTCCATGTTTTCCTTGATTTTGTGCAAAGGTACGTGTCCCGGACCTTCAATAAATGCCTGTACATTCTTAGCCCATGCGCGTACAACCAGTTCGCCCATTGTGTCGAGTTCTGCAAACTGTGCTTCATCGTTTGCGTCGGCAATACATCCCGGACGCAGACCGTCGCCCAATGATACAGCTACGTCGTATTGAGCAAGTATATCACAAATATCGTCAAAATGTTCGTAAAGGAATGACTCCTGGTCGTGTACCAGACACCATTTGCTCATGATACTACCTCCGCGTGATACAATACCACACAGACGTTTGTCGGCAAGATGAACATTGTGGCGGCGTATTCCGGCATGGATAGTGAAATAGTCTACTCCTTGTTCACATTGTTCAATTAGTGTATCACGGTAAATCTCCCAAGTCAAGTCTTCTACTTTACCGTTAACCTTTTCCAAAGCCTGATAAATAGGCACTGTACCTACCGGAACCGGACAGTTGCGTACAATCCATTCACGAGTTTCATGTATGTTGTCGCCGGTAGAGAGGTCCATCAGTGTATCACCTCCCCATTTGCAGCTCCATACAGCTTTGTCTACTTCTTCATCAATACTGGAAGTTGTAGCTGAGTTGCCGATGTTGGTATTGATTTTTACCAGGAAGTTACGTCCGATGATCATTGGCTCCGATTCCGGATGATTGATGTTTGCCGGCAATACAGCACGTCCGGCCGCAATCTCATCACGAACGAATTCAGGAGTGATATACGTATCAATACCCAACTCTTTACAGTTCATGTTCTCTCGGATAGCTACATATTCCATTTCCGGAGTAACAATACCTTGTTTGGCATAATACATCTGTGTACAGCATTTTCCGGCTTTGGCACGGTAGGGCAAGGCAATATGTTCGAAACGCAGATGGTCGAGCGAATGATCGTCGCGTCGCATCTTACCGTATTCTGAAGTGATAGAAGGCAGCTGTTCTACATCGCCACGCTCTACAATCCAGCTTTCGCGCATACGGGGAAGTCCCTTTTTCAGATCGATTTTAATATTGGGATCACTGAAAGGTCCACTTGTATCGTAAACATAAACAGGGGCATTAGGAGTCATGACCTTTTCTCCATTGACAATAGTGACAGTTGGAGTAAGATTCACTTTTTGCATCCCTACTTTTATGAAAGGAAAAAGTGTTCCTTGCATATAAGCTTTTTCGGCATGTGCATATGCCTTTTTATCTTTTTCTTTATCCATGAACGTGTAGTTATTCGTTTAAAAATGCAGTTAACGGAGAAGAAGCTGATGCAACTAAGTTTTCAGCTTGAATACCCAGACCTGCTTCGTAAGCACGTCTTCCGGCGATGACAGCCTCCTTGAAGGCTTTAGCCATTTCTACAGGATTTCCTGCTACGGCGATAGCTGTATTTACCAGACAAGCAGCAGCACCCATTTCCATAGCTTCAGCGGCATGGCTTGGAGCGCCGATTCCAGCATCGACAACAACAGGTACATTACTTTGTTCGATAATGATACGCAGGAAGTCGCGTGTCTGCAATCCCTTGTTTGTTCCGATAGGAGCTGCGAGTGGCATGACAGTTGCCGCACCGGCCTCTTCCAGGCGTTTACATAGAGTCGGATCAGCTTGGCAATAAGGTAATACAACGAATCCCAGTTTAACCAATTCTTCTGTAGCTTTCAGGGTTTCGGTTGAATCAGGCAACAGATAACGTGGGTCTGGGTGTATTTCCAGTTTCAGCCAGTTAGTTCCAAAAGCCTCACGTGCCATTTGTGCTGCAAATACGGCTTCTTCGGCAGTACGTACTCCTGATGTATTAGGTAATAGCTGGATGTGCGGATGAATAATATGACGTAACATGTCGTCTTCCTTATTGTCAAGTTCGATACGTTTCATGGCTACGGTTACCATTTCAGTATCTGATGCCAGGATAGCATCTTCCATGAGCTGGTTTGAATTGAATTTGCCGGTTCCCAGAAACAGTCTGGAGTTAAATTCTTTTCCGGCAATGATAAGTTTTTCCATTGTATATTTTGTTTTTGAGTTTTTTGTAATCCTTTTCTTTGATTAAAGCTGTTTGGAGTTCTGAATAGCTTCTAATATGCGGTGCGTTTCGACTACCGGATTCTCTGCCCGAAGAATTGTTCCGCTCAGCGCAATACCTGTAACTCCGGTTTGCATGATTGAGGGAATATCATCGTAGGTAATTCCTCCAATGGCTACAATGGGCAAATTGATTCCGGCTGTCTTCATCTGCGATACGATTGCTTTATACCCTTCCAGTCCAAGAATCGGACTTAAATTCTTCTTGGTCGTAGTAAAGCGGAACGGACCGCAGCCGATATAATCTGCTCCTGCCTGATAATGCATCTGTACATCCTCGAAGGTGTTGGCCGTTCCTCCGATAATAAAATCTTTACCTAAAATCTGACGTGCTTCGGCTATGGGCATATCTTTTTTCCCTAAATGAACTCCGTCGGCATGCAGTTCTTTTACTAATTCTACATGATCGTCGATGATGAAGGTCGCACCATATTCCCGGCATAAAGCCTGTATACGGACAGCTTCCGGACGGATTTCATCGGGAGTTGCGTCTTTCATGCGCAGCTGAATCCAACGGCAACCTCCTTCAAGTGCCATACGTGCCGAATCATAATAAGAATATTGGTCTGTAAAATGTGTGATGAATTGCAGTTCCATTTCTTTATCCTCCGCATGCAGCTTTTATGATAACCAGACTATCTCCGTTTTGTATTTCTTGTTCTGCCCATTGACTACGGGGAATCATGCGGTTGTTCAATGCTATGGCTACTCCTTGTGGAGGTAAATCCAGTTGTGCCGCTAAAGCAGAGATGGTATTTCCTGTGGTAAGTTCTACCTCTTTGTTGTTGACTTGTACTTTCATGATAATGATATTTTTAGTGAAAGTAATAACAAAGAGCTGTCCCGAGAATCGGAGAAGATATATGATGGATACGAATAACAATCCCTTCGGCGGTACTAACCGCATCAGGTGCTTAGGGTATGATCTCAGCCCGTCTGGAGGGCACCCCTTTGTTTTTACTTGTGGGCAAAGATACACTTTTTGCTGTATATCTTGATAATTTTCACTTTGTTTTTCTTTTATTTTTTCGGGTGTCACCTATAAAGTGATAATTTATCGGGTAGAAAAAGAAAGTTTCTTTATCTGTAATTGAGGTTATATTTCCAGTAAATAGGTTATGAACTAATTGGGGAAGAACTTTTATTTTTGCATCGTAATAAAAATGTTTGAATTATGTATATTGAAAAAATTGATTCTCCTGCCGATGTAAAGATATTGTCGGTTGAACAAATGGAAATATTGGCCGGCGAGATACGTCAGGCTTTACTGCATAAATTAAGTGAGCATGGTGGACATATCGGGCCCAATTTAGGAATGGTAGAGGCTACTATTGCCCTGCATTATGTATTTAGTTCACCACACGATAAGATTGTTTATGATGTGTCGCACCAAAGTTATACCCATAAAATTCTGACTGGTAGAAAAGATGCTTTTTTGAATGCAGCAGATTACGATAAGGTATCCGGTTATACCAATCCACAGGAAAGTGAACACGATTTTTTTACTATCGGACATACTTCGACTTCTGTCAGTCTGGCTTGCGGACTGGTAAAGGCACGCGACTTGAAGGGAGGTAATGAAAATATTATTGCAGTGATTGGCGATGGCTCTTTGAGTGGAGGAGAGGCCTATGAAGGTTTGAGTAATGCCGGTGAGAATGGAACCAATATGATTATTGTAGTCAATGACAACGAGATGTCTATTGCCGAAAATCATGGCGGATTGTACCAGAACTTGCGTTTGCTGCGTGAAACAGAAGGTAAGGCATCTTGCAATTTTTTCCGCTCATTGGGTCTTGACTATTTATATGTGAAGGACGGAAATGATATTGCTTCGCTCATTACGGCATTCAGTAGCGTAAAGGATACGCCTCGTCCGGTAGTCGTTCATATTCATACGTTGAAAGGTAAGGGTTATCTGCCGGCAGAAACCCACAAGGAACAATGGCACTGGGGAATGCCTTTCGACTTGAAAACAGGTAATCCTAAATACGATTTCTCAGGTGAAGAAGATTATTCCGAACTGACTGGAGAATTCCTTCTGGAAGAAATGAAGAAAGACCGTAGCATTGTTGCCATAACTTCAGGTACTCCTTCTGTCATGGGTTTCAATCCTGATCGCCGTATGCAGGCAGGAAAGCAGTTTGTTGATGTTGGTATAGCCGAAGAACATGCCGTAGCATTGGCGTCAGGAATTGCTGCAGGTGGTGGAAAGCCTGTATATGGAGTTTATAGCTCATTCATACAACGTTCTTACGATCAGTTGTCTCAAGACCTGTGTATCAATAACAATCCGGCTACGATTGTTGTCTTTATGGGAACAATAGCTGGTATGAACGATGAAACTCATCTCGGTTTCTTCGACATCCCGTTGATATGCAATATTCCTAATATGGTTTATCTGGCTCCTACTTGTAAAGAGGAGTACTTCGCTATGTTGAAATGGTCTATTCATCAGCATGAGCATCCAGTTGCTATTCGTGTTCCGGGTGCTTCTGTTGTATCTGGCAATCTGGATTTCGATACAGATTATAGCAACTTAAATCGCTATAAGTTAGTACAAAAAGGAGAAAAGGTAGCAATCCTTGGTTTAGGTGCCTTTTATGGGTTAGGAGAGTCGGTTGCAAAGCTTTTGAAAGAGGAATGTGGAGTAGAAGCTACCTTGATAAACCCTCGCTATATTACAGGACTGGATGTTGAGATGCTGGAAGAATTGAAACGCTCACATTCATTAGTCGTGACATTGGAAGACGGTGAGTTGGATGGAGGTTTTGGTGAAAAGATTGCCCGTTTTTATGGAAGTTCGGATGTGAAGGTCTTGAGTTACGGAGTACGTAAAGAATTTGCCGACCGTTATATCACAGAAGAATTATTGAAGGCAAACAGACTGACAGATGTGCAGATTGTGGAAGATATACGTAAATATTGGTAATCAGATCAGATTATAAACAGAAAAGACTATAGCAGAACACTGTATAATGCTGCTATAGTCTTTTTTTATAAAGTGCTTACGCGTTATTATTTGTTTCGTGTAACTGTATAAATCACTTTACCGTCTTTATTGATCATATGCAGGTTAAGTACCTTCTTGTCGGCTGTTATCAGAGAAAATCCTGTTTCACTGCTACAGAATTTTGTTCCGTCGACAGGCTTTACGTCGCGGCTGAGTGAACCGGAGGTATTTACTACATAGTCGATGTTGCTGCCGGCCTTGCGTACGTGCTGGAAATTATGAATGTGTCCACATAAATACATGTCTACATTTTTATGTTTGCGCAGAATTGTATCCAGACGTTTTTGCAAGTCGGTACGTTCTGATTCACTCTTGTCTGTATCTGCATAGATGGGATGATGTCCGATTACCAGTACCCAGTCTTCTTTTGCTGTAGTGAGTACAGAGTCGAGCCATGCCAGTTGTTTATCCATGTTTTGTTTGCATGCGTCAGGATATTTTTCTGTATCCTTTCTGTATTTGTCGAGCAGTGGCGCTGTATCAATCATGACCATGCGAACTGTTACTCCGTCATTTTCTTCTACACGTGTATAGTAGCGGTCGGGCATTCTCCAGCGTGCACTTACATTGCTATAGTCGATAACCGCCTGTGTATTGCCACGATATTCGTGGTTTCCCAAAACAGGATACCAGGGAATCATCAAATCGGGGTGACTATAGATCAGCTCATAATTGGTCATCCACAAAGGATCTGTTGTGCTGCGTACACCTTCGAAATGGTGAACATCTCCAGCAGCTACTACAAATTCGATGTCTACATTCTCAGCCATTTTACCCATCAGTTCAGCGATTGGCTTCTGGTCATAATAGCCATTTCGTCCCAGGTCATTTGCTAAGATAAAATTGATAGGTTTTTCTAGTTTTGTCCATTCGGTTGTGTTCTGGGCAAATCCGCTTATTGCGGCCAATGCAACACATAGTGTGATAAATGTTTTTTTAATTGAAATCATAATAGTTTGTTTTTTTGTTCAGTGCAAAGTTCGATACTGAATCTGAAAAAAATATGAATTTTCTAATGAGATAAATTATTTTTTTTGAAAAAGAAAAGGTTCGAAACCGATGTGCAGTCCGAACCTTTCTTTGACAAAGTTTCTAGAAATTAGAAATGTTTATTTAGTTCCATAGGCACCGAAACGAGCTTCTACTTTTGGAGAAGTATAGGTTTGTCCGTTTACCTGCAATCCTTCGGTACCGAAGTAAGGAGCCATTTTGGTATCTGTTCCGTCATAAGCACCTGCCAGAACCGGAGATCCTGCCTGTACGTGGAAATCCCATGCGTCCTGATAGATGTAATCTGTCAAAGCTACGTCGTTGATTGGGAAGTTGACAAATTTCGGATCGTTGGCAGCACAGTCTGATGCTGTTTTTGTGATGATACTGTTTGCGTCTACTACGCCTTCGTAATAGTTTTTGTGTGCATAAGCATATCCTTCCCATGAATATGCTACGCCTGATTCATCTTCAAAGACAACATTACTTTTCTGAGTACCAGAAGCATAATAGTTGTAATCAATAACAGATTCGCTGCAATATCCTTCATCCGGATTGTTTGGAAGATCGTAGCTAGGAGTCATGGCTCTGAACTTACAGTTTACCATCAGGTTGTTGAATACGTTTGCAAAAGCATTTTTTTCTACATAAACACATCCGCCTTTTTCTCCGTCACGACGCCATCCGGCATTGATGATTGTATTGTTGTATGCCTGTATTTTTGCCATTCCACGATCTTCACTCTGGCCTGAGCTAGATAATTTCAAACCGTTGGTATTCGGGCTGAACATTACATTGCCTGCTACATCGACTACACAGCCTGCTTTTACATTTACTGCTTCAGCTCCGTCATATCCGTTGGCAGCAAAAATGTTGTTGGCAATAATGGCATTTCCTCCCATCAGGTAGATACCGTCTGACCATCCGTTACGCAAAACAGAGTTTGTGATAACATAGCGGCCGTTGATGTTATTGGTTGTAATTTGTGGATAAGCATCATCACCGGCAGTATAGATACCAGCACTAGCAGCAGGAGAACCTTCAATAACCTGACCACCTGTATATTCGATGATAGTATGATCGATCAGCATTTCTCCACAGGTAGAAGTTGCAACAATACCTCCCCACAGACCTGCCAAAGCATTTTCTTCAGTACGTTCATCTTCAGGAACAGAGAATAAAACAGGGTTTTCGGCTGTACCTTCACAATACAAATTTCCTTTTACTGTAAATTCGATTGGGGCATGGTTGGCTCCTACACCAGCAGTGCTTACAATAACCTTTGCACCAGCTTTAATAATCAGAGTTTTTCCTTCAGGAACAGTGTAATGGTTAGTCAGATTAGCTATTGTATCACCAGGCCATACGATGACGTCTTCGTTTGTTTCATCACCACCATCGTTGCCTCCAGGATTTTCAGTATTGTTCTCGTTTTGAATAGTTTCATCTTCAGAGCAAGCAGCCATAAAAGATAATGCTACTAAGGCTGTACCAGCCAGCAAATAATTTTTCAGTTTCATCTTGTAAAAAATTTGTTATTAGTGTCTAATTTATAATTGATTATAGTTTGTATCTGATTCCCAGCATGAATGACTGTCCGTGCCATTCCTTGCGTTCAATTACATTTCCGTCTTTGCGTTCAGAATTTACACTTTCCGTATGAGGACCATTCTGTATAAATCTCAGCAACGGAGTATCCAGCAGATTGGATGCTTTAGCAAAAATACTGATACCGTTTTTAAAGCTTTTTTCAACAGAAGCATCCAGTTGCATGTAGCCGTCTTCCCAGATATCATCGTTATACCAGTTGGAAATATCGCTCAGACGTTTTCCGGTATAGCTTCCGGCGAGCTGGCCTTCCCAGCCATATTTGGTACTCTTGAAGAGTAATGATAAATTGGCTACATGAGCTGCCTGTCCGAATAGCGGACGTGTCTGTGATACACTCTTCACATCATTGCCTTCCATGATACGCTTGTCGGTAGTAATAGAAGAGTGAGTATAGGTATAGTTGGCTTTGATTCCGAACCAGTTGAAGTACTTCATTATATCTACTTCAACTCCTAAGTTGGTAGCATTACCGAAGTTCATCGGTTTGTAGTATGTATCTTGACCTTCATTCAGCAAACCGTATTCTATCGGGTTCTGCAATCTTTTGTAGAACATACCTACCATGAACTGCTCGGATGATTTAGGGAAGAATTCATATCGCAGGTCGATGTTGTCGGCCACTGTATGTTTCAAATCCGGATTACCTTTTTCCTTGTAGTCTTCATTGATAATGCTGTAAGGTACAATCTCAAAGAAGCTTGGGCGGTTTATAGAACGTGCATACGAGAAGCGGAGGTTGGCGTTTTTATGTACTCCATATTTTACATGAAAGCTGGGAAGTACATCTGTATATTTCTGATTTCCTTCCGGATCTGCGTTTTCTGTTGGAAATTCCAAAACATATCCCTGATTTGTATGTTCAACACGTACTCCGGCGATAAACTCCCAGTTGAGATAGGTATATTTAGCCATTCCGTAGGCAGCACCTATTTTTTCGGAAGCGTCGTAGTTTAACGGGTCACTGATGTTGCCATATTTTTGTGCAGTAAACAGAATTTCATCATAGTTATTCCAGTCCTCACCTTGATATTGAGGATCTTCCACTCCTGTAGCCGAATTGAATTTATATTCATTGAAGAAACTGTCGCGTTTTTTATCGCGGTACATACCTCCTACAGAGAAGTCGAATATAGAACCTCCGTCCAGTTTCAGTTTATACATCAAGTCAACATATCCTGACTTATCATTGTCGGAGTTATGTTCCCACCGGCGTCTGGCCGCTTCTGATGTTCGTACGTGGCTACCTTGCATGAATATTTCTGCATTGTCTGGAGTTTCGCTGTATGCTTTTGAAATAACAGCCGACCAGTTCAGGCGCAGAGCTCCGTCATCCAGAAAAGCATGTTCGCCTTTCAGGGTAGAGTTGACGATATACTGACGGTTCCATTTCATTCGTACAGAACCTTCTTTGTCATCATGCCCGTCGCGTACTTCTGCTTCACGCATATCCATGTATCCATTGTACCATGTCAACTTATGGTTGGCATTGATGTGGTAGTCCAGTTTAGCGTGTGCTCCGATGCGTGTTTGCTGTGAAGAATAATTACGATATTCAATACCGTCGTGGGTTGTTCCCGGCTGATAATATAGTTCGCTTTCTTTTCCTCGGTAAGTATTCAGAAAACTGCCGGCAAGCATAACACCTAATTTATCATCGAAGAAGCGGTCGCCGTAAGACAATCCGGCTGTCAAGTCGGGCAATGGCTTTTTCCATGTCATCCGTAAATTATCGGTGGTGAAATTATCCATTGTTACCCGGTTGTCTTCGGGCTTGCCCATCTGTTCGTAAGGTGATTGTTTTACGATTGCTCCGTGATTGAACGATTGAAAATCGCGGTCGAAATACATGGCGTTGTAACCTGTAGACAAGTTTACTGTAAATTGTCTTTCTGATGGAGCATCCTTCATAATCAGGTTGACTGCACCTCCGATACCGTCGCCTTCCATGTTAGCGGTCAGTGATTTGGTAACTTCCAGACGGTCCAGCATTTCTGACGGGAAGATGTCTAACGGAACAAAACGGTTTTTATTATCCGGGCTAGGAATTTTTACCCCGTTTATCAATGTATAATTATAGCGCTTGTCCATTCCTCGTAAAATGGCATACTGTCCTTCGCCGCTGCTGTTTCGTTCGATTGTTACTCCAGACATTCGCTGAATAACATTTGCCACTGTGATATCCGGAGAAAGTTCTATAGCTTTAGCACTCATTACGTTTACCACATTCATCGCAGCGCGTTCGATGCCACGGGCACCAGCTTCTGTCCGTCCCGGATTATTGGCTATAACCGTGACACCTTCTAGCACTACATCATCACTTTTTAGCGGAATGACTATTTCTGTATCCTTATTCCCAATCTCTACCTCGCATTTCTTGTAGCCGACGTAAGAGCAGACTAGTGTATATTTAGGACGTGCAACCGACAGGTTAAAACTTCCATCCATACCTGAAACAGCACCTTTTCCCGGTTCTTCCTTTATAAGAATAGAAGCTCCTATTATCTCTTCTCCGGTTTGTGCATCCTTTACTTTACCTTTTATATCTCTTGCATTTATATTTGCAGTTGCAAGAAGTAGCAGACTTAATACCAAACTTGATTTCATTATGTTGTTTTTATTTTGACGCTGCAAATGTATTCCTTGTGTTTTTCATGGTAGTTTCGAAGATGTTTCAAATGTAATACAAAGGCCGGAAATGTATGTTACTTATCTTATAGGATACGATATGAGCTGATCGAAATAAAAAGATGCTGAAGTCTTCAGTAAAACTTCAGCATCTTTTATTGAAAACTTCAGCATCTTTTATGGAAATATTGTACAAAAAATAAAAAAAGAAGAGCTTCTTTTTTTACGATCCAAGTATGTCGTTTAAAAGCTTCAGTATAATGTTGCTGACTAGTCGGTTGTATTACTGTCAACAGCAGGAAGCTCTATCGCATCAACTATTTTTTGCCAGTAATTTCTGATATCCTTCCAGTGATAATAGGGAGCTGTGTCGGTAGGTAGTGGAAGTGTGACTTCACGTTCGTTGAGTAGTAGTTTAACCAGAATATCATCGTTGTCAGGCTTATGAAAGAAGATGAGCTGGATGTTTCCGCACATCGGAATGATACGGTAGGTTCGGTAGGTATCGGCTATTTTCTGCCAGTCGGCAGTTGCGAAAGACAGTTTGTCAATCCCCATCAGAGCTGCAAGCGGAGCCAGGTTAGTATCATGTCCGTAACGCAAGGTCACACAGTTTTTCTTCGAACTGATAACTGTATCAGCTGTTTCTATAAAGTTGCGCAACAGGTTACGTTCCAGCTTATACATGCATGAGCCACTTAGTGGAGAAGCTCCTTTCTCATAATACCATTCGAAGTTGTTTCTCTGCCAGAGGTCGTAACGTTCTTGTGAGGTAAACAGGAAAGATAAGTCTTCCTGATGGTAACTGCTCTGGCTGATACCGTGAAGTTCAAATAAGTCGGCCATGAGCTGTTTGGGATCTTTTACGATATCTGCGTTGATGAACAATTGTTTCATCAGGCGTTCTGGGTGAATGTATACACTGTCAGCAGCCTGATATACACTGTCGGCATTAGCTAGATGTGCTTCTTCGTATGTCGGATTTTTATATTTTATGTAATAAACATCATGTTCGCTAGCATCGGTTGTGATTACTAACCGGGGATTTAATCCTTTTAATTCGACACAAGCAGCTGCCATCGACAGGAAGGCACGGGTTTTGTAAGTAGAACGTGCATCGACATGTGTTCCGTCAGTGAATACTTGCGGGTAGTTTGTATACATACGGCGGATTAAATCTTTATGTTGCTGTGCCCCTTTAGGGGTCAGTTCGCCATATCTGCCTGCTGCTTCTTCGGCCAGCTTTTCAATAATGTTCAAGGCACGCTGTCCGTCGGTGGTGAGTTTATGTTGGCGTGCTGCTTCCTTTAATATACTCAACGGGCTATCGTATTTCTTTTTCTTTGTGAGATATCGTGAGCCGTGACGTGCAAATGTGGAAATATAGAATGGAGTATATCCCTCAGGAACTGGGGTAAGTTTTGCCTCTGGTGCCTGGTAGGCATAATACTTGCCTGCGGAAAGTGCCGGATTGGTATTTATTTCCTCGAATGCACTTTGGGCAATTGCTGGCAGAGATACGATTCCAGCAAGTAGCATAGAAATAACTGTTTGTTTCATTTGTCTTTTCGTTTTTGTTCAGCGTGCAAAAATAGAGGCTTTCTGTACATAGTTATGCTTATGTTATAGTAAGATTGTTCAGTCGGGGATAAATGAAACAAATGTGTAATATGGATGTAACATAAAGAAAGCCGTTTCAAACAACTGAACTGCTTGTTTGAAACGGCCTTATATTAAATGGATGTTGTATAGTTGATGTTCTCTTGAATAATCTGCTATACGCTTGTTTATTTATATATCAGATATTTGATAAAGAAATATCCTCCGAAGACCTGAAGTGCCATACCTGGTAATCCGATTCGGAAATCCTGAAGTGCTGTATGCAGACTTCCAGTTAAAGCCCATTCTCCCAATGTACCTGTCAGCTGATAAAAGGCAACTACTGCCAGCAAGAGAAGCACAGAAACATGTTTACTGCGGTGTGCCACATATCCGGCTCCAGCAGCAAGAAGGAGAGATTTCATTAAAATGGCAGGAAGAACGGCAGGAGCAGGCATCCCGAACAGCCAGGAGTTGACGAGGGGAGAGGCTATAGCTGTGAGCAGTCCGGCTTTCCATCCGTATTTGTAGGCTCCGATGAGAGTAAAGAAGTAAATAGGAAGCCATGTTGTTCCTCCTGATGGAAAAAGGTGGAACAGTTGAGGCAAAACTACATTTCCTGCTACAAAAATCAATGCAGTAAGATATGTCCGTGTTTCGCTATAGTTTAATGAGTAAAGTTTTACAGTCGATTCCATAATTATGTTTTTATTTTTCTAGATTGTTGGTAGTTCTTATTTGTGCTACAAATTTTTCTATTATCGGATAGATTTCTTTTGCCGTGTCTAGTTCTGCACAAAGTGATTCCAGCGGACATCTTCCTGTCTGGGTACGATTGATGATAAATGGCACTTCTTTTCCGAACGAGGTTTTGATACCTGCTGCCTGTAACAGGGAAAGAGCCGGAGTGCTGATGATATCGGCATATACTTCTTTCATCTTTCCCAATGCGATGAGTGCAGCAGCTCCTTTTCCTATAACTTTATCAGCCAACTGAGCGTTCTGCATAAAATCTCTTTCGTTTTGGTACAAGTCGTATAAATCAGCAACTCCACGCTGTCTGAATGCCCTGATTTCACCTTGGCTTTCTATTACACATGAGCAACCTTCCGAATGTAATAACTCAATGAGGCGTTTCATACTATACTTAGAGTGTTTCCTGTTTAAGTTGTTCTACATATCGGTCTATCCGGTGCAACTCCTTCGGTATATCGATTGATTGTGGACAATGAGGGTTGCATTGCCCGCATCCGATACAATGGCTTGCCTGACGTAATTTGGGAACGCTTCGGTCGTAACCAACCAGAAAAGCACGTCGTGCTTTGGCATAATTCTCGTCTTGTTTGCTTTTAGGCATATATCCTTCGTTTACGCATTTGTTGTAGTGTACAAGGATACCCGGTATATCAATCCCATAAGGGCAAGGCATACAATACTTACAGTCATTACACGGAACGGTCGGATAACGTAGCATCAGCTGTGCTGTTTCTTCAAGGAAGTCTTTTTCTTCCTGAGTCAGTGGTACAAGTGGAGAATAAGTACGTATGTTATCTTGCAAGTGCTCCATGTAAGTCATTCCGCTCAATACCGTCAGAACCTTTTCGGGGGAACCGGCGAACCGGAAAGCCCACGAAGCTACACTACCTTCCGGATTCCGTTCCTTCAGGCGTGTGAAAATGTGTTCCGGTATATTCGAAAGTCTTCCTCCCAGCAAAGGTTCCATTACTACTACCGGAATATCTTTTTTAGCTATCTCACTATACAGATAATCAGCATTTATGTTATTTCCAGAAGCATGCTTCCAGTCCGAATAGTTCAACTGTATTTGGATAAAATCCCAATGATACTTGTCGTGCAGGGCAAGTGCCTTGTCGAATTCTTCCTTAATGCCGTGGAACGACCATCCTAAATGACGGATTCTTCCGGCTTCTCGCTCTTTTAACAAGAAATCAAGCAAACCATTGTCGAGAAAACGTCCTTCCAGTCCTTTCTTTCCCGGAGCGCCTAACATGTGAAGCAAATAGTAATCGATGTAATCTACTTGTAGTTTCTTCAGTGAGTTGTGGTACATCTTTACTCCGAAATCATAATCGGAGTTTGAAAAGTTTGACATCTTGGTGGCTACCAAAAACTTTTCCCGTGGATGGCGTTTCAGGGCAATACCTGTCGATGTTTCTGACCATCCTTGTACATAAACCGGAGCAGTGTCGAAATAGTTTACGCCATGTTCGATAGCGTAATCTACCAGTCGGTTCACCTCTTCCTGGTCGATGACATTTCCTGTTCCGTCAGGAGCAGGAAGGGTTGGCCAGCGCATACATCCGTATCCCAGCAATGATACCTTGTCCTCGTATGGAGGAAAATTACGGTAAGTCATTTTACCTACAGGTACAGTGGTATTTCCTTCTTTTTCCGAATCTTTTTTTGGGGAACATCCGTAGAGAGAGGCGGTTGCTCCTAACGTGCTGATACCTACTATCTTTAGGAAATCTCTACGGTTTATATTATGTTGCTTGTCCATTTTCTGTAATTTTTGAAAAGAGTTGTTTGAAGAAAGATTAAATCATACGATGGTGTTCGTGCCCTTCTACATAAATGGCACTGAACGGACGTGCCGGACAGAGATTTTCACATGCTCCACATCCGATACATTTCTCTGTATTGATAGCAGGAATCTTGAGTGATTCAGGGTTTCCGGCTTCAGAGGGTATCATGGATATGGCTTCTGCCGGACAGTGACGGGCGCAGTTGCCGCATTCTTGTTTGTCTGTAAGTGGAATACAGTTTTCCTTAACCCATACAGCATGACCGATTTGTATGGATGATTTTTCTGCTTTGTCTATCTTCAGGATTGCACCGGCAGGACAAACTTCCGAGCATTTTGTACATTCCGGACGGCAGTAACCACGTTCGTATGATAGCGTAGGCTGCATGAATGTGTCAAGTGACTGAGAAGGACGTAAAACGTCATTCGGGCATGCTGAAACACATAGCTGGCAGGCTGTACAGTGCTGCTGCATGTTACGTGCGCTCTGTGATCCCGGAGGAGTTATCGGTGTCTGGCGTTTAGGAGCTTTTTTCTCGATGATATCTGCCAACCCTCCATCCATCTTGATTTTTTCCGCTTTTTCTATTACTTGTGCCTGAAGGGAGGAGGTTACCAGAAGCAGAGAACTAGCGAGAAACTCTCTTCTGTTTTCGCCCTTCGGCTGGCTGACTGGTTGTTTTTTGTCTTGTTTGGCATAGGCAAACCGATAATGAATAGCGTTCTTCTTGCATTTCTCGATGCAATTCATGCAGGCAACACAGCGGCTGCTGTCTACCTGATAGTTTGTGGTATCAATACATGAAGCCTTACAGTTGCGTGCACAGAGTGTACACTGGTTACATTTTTCTTTGTCAATGCAGATACGGAACAGTGAGTAACGTGATAAGAAGCCCAATATCGTACCTACAGGACATATTGTATTACAGTAAGTTCTGCCGTTTCTCCACGATAATACGACGACCAATACAGCCATTGCTATTGCAACTATAAAGGTTGGCAGGCTTTTGAGCCATACTTCAGTCTGGTAGAATGCATAACTGTCTGCCCGTTCTGCAATACTAGCCAGCAGATTATTCCCCCACATCCATACGGGTTGGAATAAATTGTTTGCCATGCGTCCATAGATTCCATAAGGGTCGAGCAGTGCTACAAATGCATGTATGCCGGCGACGAAAGCTACGACGAGCAAAATCAGCATGGTATACCGTAACCAGCTTTTAGGTTTGGAATAGGAGTAAGGCATTTTTTTCTTTCTTCTGCCTATTCGTGCCACGATGTCCTGAAATATACCTAAAGGGCATATGACCGAGCAATAGATACGGCCGCTTACAAGAGTAAGCACAACTAAAAATAAGATAACTCCGGCGTTAAGTGCCAGCACTGCGGGAAGAAATTGTATTTTGGCGAGCCAGCCCAGCCAGGTGTGCAACATTCCCGTGAAATCGACGAACAGTAGTGTAATAAGCAGGATACATATCGCTGCCAGTATCGTTCTGATTTTCCGTAGCATGATTTTGAATTTTTAAGTTTACTTGTCAAAACTGTTTGAAAGCAAAAGTACGAAAAAACTTGTATTGTTGAATATCATTCACAGGGAAAAGTGAAGGATTATTACTGCTTGAAGCAGAATCGATAACTTTTGAAAAGCATTCGTATTATTTGATGAGTGTGCAGACGAAAAGTTATGAGCTCTTTTCATATCTCATATCTGGGCATTTATATGGCCATGAAAAACTCTTTTTTATCTTTTATTTAAAAACAATCTAAATAACTTGCACAACATGATTCAATGATTTATCTTTGCCGCAAAATAAAAACAAACATGAGATTATCGGAACTACAAACAGGAGAGAAGGGTGTGATAATAAAGGTAATGGGCCATGGAGGATTTCGCCGGCGCATTATTGAAATGGGCTTTATAAAGGGTAAGACAGTTGAGGTCCTTTTAAATGCTCCATTGAAAGACCCTATCAAATACAAAATTATGGGATATGAAATATCACTTCGCCGGCAGGAGGCTGCCATGATAGAAGTGATGAGTGAAGAAGAAGCACGTGAATCCATGCAGGAAACCCACTTCCATGATCCGATAGCGGAAGATATTCCTGTGTCTGAAGCAAAACTGAAGGAAATTGCCAGCGGGAAACGGCGTACTATCAATGTGGCCTTGGTGGGAAATCCGAACTGTGGAAAGACATCACTTTTTAATGTCGCTTCCGGTTCGCATGAACATGTAGGTAATTACAGTGGAGTGACAGTTGATGCCAAGGAAGGACACTTCGATTTTCAAGGTTATCATTTCCGTCTGGTTGATTTACCGGGTACCTACTCACTTTCGGCTTACAGCCCTGAAGAACTCTATGTGCGCAAGCATATCATTGACGAAACTCCTGATGTGATAATCAATGTGGTGGACGCAGGAAACCTGGAACGTAATTTATACTTGACTGCTCAGCTTATTGATATGAACGTCCGTATGGTTGTGGCGCTGAATATGTATGATGCGCTTCTTCATAGCGGAAATACGCTTGACCATAAAAAACTGGGACAGTTGTTTGGAGTGCCTATTGTTCCAACAGTAAGCCGTACAGGAAAGGGTATTGATAACTTGTTTCATGTAATTATCGGTCTTTATGAAGGCGCTGATTTTATTGGCCAGAAGGAAGAAATACAAGATGAGGCTATGCGCGAGTATCGTGAATGGCATGATAAGTATGTTCCCGACCATAAATATGGCAGTCATGATGAGGAAACTCATGATTTTGATGGAAAGAGTTATATTCGTCATATTCACATTAATCACGGGCCTGAACTGGAGCGGAGTATCGATGCGGTAAAGGAGGTGATATGTAAGAACGAAAATATCCGTTACAAGTACTCTACACGTTTTCTAGCCATTAAGTTGTTGGAAAATGATAAAGATATTGAGCAGCGTGTCATTTCTACTTTGCCCAATGGTGAGGAGGTGATAAGAGTTCGCGATAAGGAAGCTGAGAGAATACGTTTATCGATGAACGAAGACAGCGAACAGGCTATTACTGATGCTAAATATGGATTTATAACCGGGGCTTTAAAGGAAACATATACAGAGAAGAATCAGAATACGGAAATGTTTACGCGTATCGTAGACAGTATTGTGACACATAAAATATGGGGATTCCCTATTTTCTTTGTCTTTCTTTATCTGATGTTTGAATGTACTTTTGTATTTGGAGAATATCCGAAAGGATGGATAGAGTGGCTGGTTGAGCAGATAGCATCGTTGGCTGAAACATTTATGCCGGCAGGTCCGCTGAAAGATCTGATTGTAGATGGTATAATAGGAGGAGTAGGAGGGGTTATCGTGTTCTTGCCTAATATTTTGCTTCTCTATATTTTTATTTCGTTCATGGAAGACTCCGGGTACATGGCGCGTGCAGCTTTTATCATGGATAAGATTATGCACAAAATGGGGCTGCATGGAAAATCGTTCATTCCGCTGATTATGGGTTTTGGATGTAATGTTCCTGCTATTATGGCTTCGCGTATTATCGAAAGTCGTAAATCTCGTCTGGTTACAATTCTGATAAATCCGCTTATTTCGTGTAGCGCACGTCTGCCTATTTATCTGGTGATGATCGGAGCATTCTTCCCTTCGAAGGCTAGTCTGGTACTTTTGTCGATTTATGTAACAGGTATTTTGCTGGCGGTGTTGATGGCACGTATCTTCAGCCGCTTTATTGTGAGGGGAGATGATGCTCCTTTTGTTATGGAACTTCCTCCTTATCGCATGCCGACTGCTAAATCTGTACTTCGACATACATGGGAAAAAGGAGCACAATATTTGAAGAAAATGGGAGGTATTATTATGATTGCTTCTGTCATTATCTGGTTCCTGGGGTATTATCCTAATCATGATGCTTATTCTACGACGGCAGAACAGCAGGAAAATTCGTATATCGGACAAATAGGAAAAGCTATTGAACCTGTAATAGAGCCATTGGGATTCGACTGGAAGATGGGTATTGGTATTCTGTCGGGAATAGGTGCGAAAGAGCTTGTTGTAAGTACTTTGGGAGTGCTTTATACGAATGATGATGATATAGAGTCGGTCGACCTTGCTGATCGTATTCCGATTACTCCGCTGGTTGCCTATGGTTATATGCTGTTTGTTTTGATTTATTTCCCATGTATCGCAACAGTGGCAGCAATTAAAAATGAATCAGGTAGCTGGAAATGGGCTGCATTTACAATCTGTTATACTACTTTGCTGGCATGGATTGTTGCTTTCCTGGTTCATCAGGTAGGAGGTATATTTTTATAAAATAAGAAATATGAGTGTACAGGATATTATAGTTTATATCATAGTGCTTCTCTGTGTGATGTACACAGGGAAACACTTCTTTAAATTTTTCAGAAAAAGAAGAACTGGGGTAAGTGGCTGCGGTTGTGGCTGTTCGGGCTGTGCTATGTCGAATAAGCAAAGTTGTAAAGACATGGGAAAAGCAAAAAAATAGCCCTTAAGTATTGCAGATTCGAAAATTAGTTATACCTTTGCAGTGCAATCGGGAAAAAACGGTTACTTTTAGGAAATGGTTCCTTGGATGAGTGGCTTAGTCAGCGGTCTGCAAAACCGTGTACGGCGGTTCGAATCCGCCAGGAACCTCATAGGGAAGGTCGACTGATATATTCAGCCGACCTTTTTTCGTAATGGGAAAACTATTATTCATATAAAATCAATAAAACATGAAAACATTATTTTTTTCTGTATGCTTGTTTCTGGCATCAGTTTCTGCAACAGCACAACAACGTTATTCGCAGGAAATGGCACAATCACAAGGTAAACAATGGACTCATGGAAAGTCATGGGATTATGTAAACGGTCTTGTAGCTAAATCTCTTCTTAATTTATGTGAGCAGTATCAATATGCTGACTGGACTGGCAACTATTATCAGTGGGCAAAAGAATATGCGGATAATGCCATTAATCCGGATGGTACGTTTAAGAATTTTAAAAAAGGAAATATTGACAATATAAATTCAGGAAAAGTTCTTTTTGCCTTGTATAAGCGGGAAAAAGAACTTGACAAGCAAAATGGAACGGATAAAGCAAGCCGTTATAAGAAAGCTGCCGATTTCTTGCATGATTACTTGGTGAATGATTATTCTCGTATTCAGTCGGGCGATGCAAAAGGATGTTTTTTCCATAAAGATATTTATCCCGATCAGATGTGGCTGGATGGACTTTACATGGGGGCTGCTTTTTATGCTGAATGGCAAGCTAATTTTGAACCGGACAATGAGCAGGCTTGGACAGATATCGCTCACCAGTTTAAAACAATTGCTCGCCATACATATGATAAGGACAAACAGCTTTATTATCATGCCTGGTCAGCAAATCCGGAAGACAGCAATTCTTTCTGGGCGAATAAGACTGAACCATATAAAGGTTGCTCAAAAGAATTTTGGGGACGTGGTATGGGATGGTACTTTGCTGCTTTAGTAGATGTATTGGAAGTGATGCCGAAAACTCATGCTGACTATAAGGAGTTAGTAACTATTACAAATACTGTAGCAAAAGGTTTAAAGCGCTGGCAGGATAAGACTAGCGGAGTTTGGTACCAACTTCTTCAATATGATAATTCGTATGTTGGAGAATGTGGTATTGCAAACTATCTGGAATCTTCTGCTTCTAGTATGTTCACTTATGCATATCTGAAGGGAGTTCGCCTGGGTATTCTTCCAAAATCATATGAAAAAGTTGCGGAAAAAGCATATCAGGGACTTCTGAAAACATTTGTTACATCAAATAATGACGGGACTATTAATTTAAATCAGAGTTGCCGTTCTGCTGGTTTAGGTCCGGCAAAGGATCCTTCCCGTGATGGTTCAGCTAGCTATTATTTGTGTGGTAAGGATGTAACAATTGTAAGTAATGAAGGTAAGGCGATAGGACCATTCATTATGGCAAGTTTGGAATATGAATTAAAAAAATGATATTTATCATATATCTGTAAGAATTGAACATGCTTCTTTTTTATTTATCGGCAGGTAAAATCTATATTATAGATGTAAGTTTTTTAAAACTCTTCTGATGTCTGCTGGTAAGTGAAAAGGAAGCATGTATTTTGTTGATTCTTAATACTAAAGTCTGTAATGCTTAGATTCCAAAAATCTCTTTTTTATTTAAAATAATCCTTGTCTGCTAAAAAAATAATATATTTCTTTTTAATATTTTTCAGTTAAAGTATTGTTTATTCCAAAAATAGTTGTACCTTTGCATCGCAATTGAAAATAACGGTTGCTGAAAACAATGGTTCCTTGGATGAGTGGCTTAGTCAGCGGTCTGCAAAACCGTGTACGGCGGTTCGAATCCGCCAGGAACCTCTAAAATAAACGATGCACTCTTAGCTCAGTTGGTAGAGCAACTGACTCTTAATCAGTGGGTCCAGGGTTCGAATCCCTGAGGGTGTACTTCAGAAAACTAGCTTATTAGAATATAATAAGCTAGTTTTTTATTTTTACTTAAATTCTTTGAAAGCTCGAGTTCACGGGACAACGTAAAAGCTGAGGGTATGGCGAATAAATAATGCAGGGTATCACTTTTATTGTGAAACAGTAAGTAAACGCCATGCAAGCAGTAATTCTTGATTTCTTTGACTTTCATGTCTGCATTTATAGTGATATTAAAATCTCTAGACAAAAAGTTTCGCTTATGAATCGTTCTTTAAAGATGTTGAAAGACGGAACTTATAGGGCATAAGAAACTACTATGCTGATAGTCTGTGTGTCACGTCAAAATATCTATCGAAGTATCAAAACAAGTAAGTGGATATGGAGCTGGCTATTGGATAAATCGCAATGCAACATCTGATGTAGTACGACTGTTGCGAGATAAATCACTTTCATTTGTTCAGGCTTCCGATATGTTTAGACTTTTATTACTTGTCTATTTTAGTCGATATGTTCAATAAAATTTAGGTGTGAGTTTTTCGGATTATAGAGAAGGATTTATATAAAAATATCCGAAAGAAATAGAATTACTGTAATGGTCATTATATATTTTCAGTAAAAATGGTATGATAACCAGTATTTTGTATAAGAATATCTATTAGAAAACTTTTATTTTTGTGCTTGTTAAAAAACAGATTATTAAATATTGACTTAAGGTAATGCAAAATTTAATTTTCTAAAATCTATAAAGCTGTGTATGAATCTACTTCATATTAGATAGTCAAACAATAATCAAAACAAGTCATGAAAAGTATAGTTTTAACACTTTTGGGAATTATCAGCTTTAGTTTCTCGTTAGGAGCACAGAAACAAAGTGTAAACAGTGATGTGCAGTCAGGCAAAAAAATTTTAGTGGCCTATTTCTCATGTACGGGAACAACTGAAAAGGTTGCAAATGCCATTGTTGAAGTGACAGGTGGAAAACCCTATAAAATAACTCCTGCTGATCCTTATACCTCAGCCGATCTTAATTGGAAGGATAAGAATAGTCGAAGTTCTAGAGAAATGTCAGATGAACAATCGCGTCCTGTATTGAGTGGAGATGTTCTTAATGTGAAAGATTATGATATTGTATTTCTGGGTTATCCTATATGGTGGAATTTATGTCCGCGTCCGATTAATACATTTATTGAGAAATATGATTTCTCTGGTAAGACCATCATTCCATTTGCTACTTCGGGAAGTAGTTCGATAACCAATAGCATAAAGTATCTCAAGAAACTTTATCCTCAGATAAAATGGGGAGAGGGTAAATTGTTGAATAACGGAACAGGACAGGCTAAAGACTGGGCGAAACAGATAATTAAGTAAATATGGAAGAATTAAGAATTGACTGCTTACATCAAACAGCTGAAGAGTTAGATAAAGCGAAAGTATTGAAACAGCATATTTTTCGTCTGAATCATACGATGCCAGACACGGAAGAATACTATGAATTATTACATAAGGTTTTTCCAAATCTGGGAGAAAATTGTCGTATCGAAATACCTTTTGCTGGTGTCAGAACTGGTAATGTGAAATTCGGGCGTAATGTGATTATCATGCCTGGCTGTCTGATGATGTCAGCAGGAGGAATAACAATTGATGATGATGTTCAGATTGCTGCTAATGTTCAGCTTATATCCAATAACCATGATTTGAAATACCGTCATATAATAACCTGTAAACCGATACATATTTGTAGAGGAGCATGGATTGGAGCTGGTGCAACTATTCTTCCGGGTGTTACAGTAGGAGAAAATGCTGTAGTTGGAGCGGCTAGCGTTGTTACCCATGATGTTGAATCGAATACTATAGTTGCAGGAAATCCAGCAAAGTTGCTTCGACGGATTTGACCTTCTGTTATTGTAAAGTAAAATTTATTTTAAACTGATTTTGAGCCCTGTAACAAAGTTGTTGCGGGGCTTTATTATGAAAATCTGTCGTCGTGTTTCTAAAAGTAACAACAAGAGTTGTATTGGTTATATATAAAGCGATGATGTTGCGGCAGAAGGATATTTTAAAAGGACAGTCTGATTTTAATGAATATTATGAGGAGTGTCTGTACAAGTTGACAGATTTAGATTACTTTTGTACACGAAACTAAATTATACTTGTTAAAACATTATTTCCTATGAAAAAACACCTTATTCCATTTATTGCATGCAGTCCGTTTATTCCGGTATCTATTTATTCACAAATATCTCAGCATCCTAACATTATTATGTTTCTGGTTGATGATATGGGGTGGCAGGACACTTCTGTTCCTTTTTATAATAACGAACTCACGTCACTGAATAGACGATTTATTACACCCAATATGGAACGAATGGCACAAATGGGTGTCCGTTTTACGGATGCATATGCATGTGCTATTTCTTCACCTACGCGATGTAGTCTGATGTCGGGAATGAATGCGTCACGGCATAGAGTGACAAACTGGACATTGGAACTCGATCAGAAGACCGATGCAGCTAGTGATGTGATTGATCTTCCTGAATGGAATTATAATGGTATTCAGCCTGCATCAGAGGAAAAGGAAATAAATAATTCTACGGCTATTACTTCACTTCCTCAAGTGCTCAAGGAAAACGGATACAGAACCATTCATTGTGGAAAAGCTCATTTTGGTGCAAGAACTACGCCGGGAGCAGACCCTATAAATATGGGTTTTGATGTAAATATAGCAGGAGGAGCAAACGGTGCTCCGGGAAGTTATCTGGGGACAAAAAATTTTGGTGAGGGATCCCGCTTTGCAGTGCAAGGACTGGAAAAGTATTACGGACAAGATATATTCATTACCGAGGCACTGACAAGAGAAGCTATAACAGAAATGGAAAAGTCTGTGAAAATGGATAAACCTTTTTATCTGTATATGTCGCACTATGCAGTTCATACTCCATATGATGATGATAAACGTTTCAGTCAGAAATATCGCGGACGTTACGATGAACAGCTCAAGACTGGATTGAATGAAAATGAAGCCAAATATGCGGCATTGGTAGAGGGTATGGATAAGAGTCTGGGAGATATTCTGGATTATTTGCAGAAGAATCCGGAAGTTGCTCAGAATACGATTTTACTGTTTATGTCCGACAATGGAGGACAGGGATTGAATAATGTTCGTCAGGGAGTAGCAAACAGAGACCAGAATTACCCTGCACGCGGTGGAAAAGGATCTGCATTTATGGGAGGAGTTCGTGAACCTATGATGGTGTACTGGCCGGGAGTTACCAAGCCAAATACTGAATGCAGCCAGCGAGTTATTATCGAAGACTTTTATCCTACAATACTCGATATGGCAGGAGTAAAGAAATATACCACTCATCAGGTTATAGACGGTGTGAGTTTTGCGGATGTACTTAAATCTCCGGAAAAAACAAAAGACAGAGTATTGATATGGCATTTCCCTAACTTATGGGGCGAATCTCAGAATAAAGAAGAAGGATACGGTGCTTATTCTGCTATTTTGAAAGGAGACTATCACCTCATTTATACATGGGAAACACGTCAGCTCCGACTGTATGATGTGAAAAAGGATATAAGCGAGCAGAATGATCTGGCACAGACGATGCCAGATAAAGTGAAGGAGTTGGCTGCTGAACTGTCTGATTATTTGAGGGAAAGAGATGCACAAAGACCGTCGTTAAAGTCAACGGGAGAAGTGATTCCATTCCCGGATGAGCAATAACTGTGTATATTGGCTTAATATCGTTTGGAAAGATCTCTCTATTGCAGGTGTTTGTCATATCAGGATACAAGACTGAAATAGAGAGATTTTTTCATATAAAGGATTTAACTTGTAAGAGTTTTAGGACTGTTAAGTTCAGTATCGGCTCTTCAATCTGTCTGAATGGAATTTACTCAGCTATGCTTGGAGCTGTGTTTGGTGAGAAATATGATAGTTTCTCGTATCTCAGGAAATATGTTTTTTAAGAGGCTGAAAAATGATAAAGCCGAACTGTTTTCCCAACAGCCCGACTTCCATCAAACATCCAATAAAAAAATTAGAGTTCGTTTTTGGTTATTTTATCTTATGAATAACAGCTCTCTATATTTAGGTAGTGTCCACATCTGGTCATCGACAATTAATTCCAGTTTATCGATGTGGTAACGAATCTGTTCCAGCATTGGTGAAATATTGTCGTGGTAAGCGATTGCTTTTTCACGCTCATCGGCAATTTTGTTTGCTACTTTGCGAGCTTCTACCATTGCATCTACATGCTCTTTAATGTAAATGGTATGTTCGGAAATCTTACGGATAATTGCCAGATTTTCCGATGATAGATGTTCAGCTTCTTCGGCAGGGAACAGTCCTTTCATTTTATAAACGTTATCCAGCAATTTGGTCTGATATTCAGTAGCGATAGGTACGATGTGGTTCATGACCAGATCGCCCAATACACGTGCTTCTATCTGGATTTTCTTCGTGTAAGTTTCCCATTTTACCTCATTACGCGCTTCCAGCTCTTTCTGAGTCATGACTCCGGTTGATTCAAACATCTTGATGCTTTCCGGAGTAAGGTAACGGTCGAAGATAAGCGGGCAGCTGGTTTCACAATCCAGTCCGCGGCGGGCTGCTTCTTCTTTCCATTCGTCGCTGTATCCGTTACCGTCGAAGCGGATAGGCTTGCATAGTTTGATGTATTTGCGGATAACCTGAATGATAGCAGAAACTTTCGGTTCTCCCTTTTCCATGAGTTCATCTACGTCTTTCTTGAATTCGATGAGCTGTTCAGCCACCGCAGTATTCAGGGCGATCATTGCACTGGCACAGTTGGCCTCCGAACCTACAGCACGGAACTCGAATCTGTTTCCGGTGAAGGCGAAAGGAGAGGTACGGTTACGGTCTGTATTGTCAATCAGCAATTCCGGAATCTGTGGAATATCGAGTTTCATACCATGCTTTCCGCCCAGTGAAATCAGTTCGTCGGTAGAACTGTCTTCCATATGATCCAGAACCTTACTCAACTGTCTTCCGAGGAATGAAGAAATAATTGCGGGGGGGGCTTCGTTGGCTCCCAGACGGTGAGCGTTGGTTGCACTCATGATAGATGCTTTCAGCAGACCGTTGTGGCGGTATACAGCCATCAGGGTGTTGACTACGAATGTGATAAAGCGCAGGTTTTCTTCAGCTGTTTTTCCCGGAGCCATCAGCAGGATACCGGTATCTGTTCCCAGTGACCAGTTGTTGTGCTTACCCGAACCGTTTACTCCTTTGAATGGTTTTTCGTGCAATAAGACACGGAATCCGTGTGTACGTGCCACTTTTCTCATAAGCGACATGATAAGCATGTTATGGTCTACTGCCAGGTTACATTCTTCGAATATCGGAGCAAGTTCAAACTGGTTAGGTGCTACCTCATTGTGACGTGTCTTGACCGGAATACCCAATTCCAAAGCCTGAATTTCCAGATCTTTCATGAAAGCAGCCACACGGGTAGGGATAGCACCGAAATAATGGTCTTCCAGCTGCTGGTTTTTAGATGCCTCGTGTCCCATCAGAGTACGACCCGTCAGAAGCAAGTCTGGACGTGCTGCATACAGACCTTCGTCCACCAAGAAGTATTCTTGTTCCCATCCCAGGTAAGCAACTACTTTCTTGACATCCGGGTTGAAATAATGGCAGACATCTACGGCAGCCTTGTTGACTGCTCTCAGTGCTTTCAGCAACGGAGTTTTATAGTCGAGTGATTCTCCGGTGTATGCAATGAATACGGTAGGAATACACAATGTATCATCCACAACAAATACTGGTGATGAAGGATCCCATGCACTGTAACCACGTGCTTCGAATGTATTTCGGATACCTCCGTTAGGGAATGAAGAGGCGTCCGGTTCTTGCTGAACAAGTAATTTTCCTGAAAATTCTTCCATCATGCCGCCTTTGCCGTCGTGTTCCACGAAAGCATCGTGCTTTTCGGCAGTACCTTCTGTCAATGGCTGAAACCAGTGAGTATAGTGTGTAGCTCCCAGTTCCATAGCCCATCTTTTCATACCTTCTGCTACTTTGTCGGCGATGTCGCGGTCGAGTGCAACACCGTTATCCATGGCATCTACCAGCTTGCTGTAAACAGGAGTAGGCAGATACTTGAACATCTTTTCGCGGTTGAAAACATACTTTGCGAAGTATTCGCTTGGTCGTTCTGACGGAGCCGTTACTTCTAAAGGTTTTGTCTGGAAAGCTTTTTCTACAACTCTAAATCTTAACTTTGACATAATACCTTGATTTTAATTAATTTATTAATAAGATGTTTGATTTATTCATTTTTAATGACTGTAAGCAGATTCTCCATGTTCGTAGATATCGAGTCCTTCTTCTTCTACTCTTTTATCTACACGGATACCAACCAGACGGTCAGTTATTTTAAATAATATATAGGTCATTACAGCACTGAATACGATTGATATGACTGTTGCTATGATTTGTATCCACAACTGATGCCAGTCACCGTACAAGGCTCCTTTTACTCCGCCTTCTCCGGAGATGAACTGAGTGGCAAATACACCGGTAAGAATGGATCCTACTATACCTCCGATGCCATGTACTCCGAAAGCATCCAGTGTGTCATCATATTTGAATCTGGGTTTGATGACTGCTACCATGTAGAAACAGATAAGCGGGGTAATTAAGCCGATAAAGAAAGCTCCGACGATATCTACAGTTCCGGCTGCCGGAGTGATTGCTACCAGACCTGATACAGCACCGGTACATGCCCCTACGGTTGTCGGCTTTTTATTGTGTATCCAGTCGACTGCCATCCATGTAAGTGCTGCTACGCAAGTGGCCAGATGGGTAACAAGGAATGCGTTAGCTGCTATACCGTCAGCATTCAGTCCACTTCCTGCATTGAATCCGAACCATCCCAGCCATAGAAAAGCTGTTCCTAGGAATACAAATGTGATGTTGTGTGGAGTCATAGGGTGTCCAATCTTGTAGTCGCTTCTTTTTCCTGCCATAATGGCCATGACAAGAGCTGAAATACCTGCGTTGATGTGTACTACCGTTCCTCCTGCAAAATCTATTGCACCCATCTGCTGGAGAAATCCTCCTCCCCATACCCAATGTGCCATAGGTATATATACCAGTATGCTCCATAATACGGTGAACAGCAGGAAGCCCGAAAATTTAATGCGCTCGGCAAAAGCTCCTAAAATAAGGGCAGGGGTGATAATTGCGAACATGCACTGGAACAGGACAAATATCAGTTCCGGAATGTTACCGGCGGAAAGACTACCTGTTGTGATACCATTTAGCAGAACTTTGTCGAATCCTCCTATCAGGAATCCCCAGCAACTGCCACTTTCCATCAGATCTGTTCCAAAAACAAAACTGTAACCAAAGGCGATCCATATGATAGTGACGGCACATACGATAAGCATACATTGCATAATAATGCTTAGTACATTTTTCTGTCGAACCAATCCTCCGTAAAATAAAGCAATACCGGGAATTGTCATTAACAGTACGAGCAAGGTGGCAACAATCATCCATGCTGTGTTTCCTGTGTCGAGTATAATGTTTGTATCCATAATTATTCTTGTTTAGTTTTGTATTTTGTATCGTTTCGTTTGTTTATTTCTCCTGTTCTGCATTGTATAATGCTATGTCACCACGCTCTCCGGTTCGGATTCGGATAGAATCTTCTACAGGGATGATAAAAATACGTCCGTCTCCGATTTCTCCCGTGCGGGCAGCTTGCATGACAGCTTGTACTGTCTTTTCTACATTCTTATCGCGTACGACAATTGATATAAGTATTCTTTCTATCGAACTGGTGTCGTATACGATTCCTCGGTAAATGCGACCTTCGCGTGTCTTACCTACTCCTCTTACATCGTAGTAAGAGAACCATTCGATATCAGCTGCCAATAAAGCCTCTTTGACATCTTCAAACCGTGTTCTGCGAATAATTGCCTCAATTTTTTTCATAAGCGTTGTATTTGTATTTTGTAATGTATAAACGTTATCCTGTCTTTTTAACCTTAATGTCAAAACTATACCTAAATTTTCTCTCTCTCTTAGAAATTAATGCCAAATACAAAGTAAGCTCCTTCTGTTGCCGGATTCCATATGGCTTTAGCCGATACCGGTAATGAATACGATTCTGTTATATCTAGTGTTTTTGTTGCTGCCAGACTTATATTTGCTATTTCAAAGCCATTAGCTCCAAAGTCATCGCTTCCGGATTTGTTGTAGAAGCTTGTAGCCCATGGAGTAGCTCCCACTTCAGCGCACCAGTCCAAACCTCCCAGCTTGAAGGGAGCGGCTAGGGAAAAATAAGATGAATAAGCTCGTTCTCCTTTCTTGTTAAGTCCGTCATTTCCGGCAAAGTTGGTGTACCAGTTGACTGCTATGAAGTCGAAATCATATCCTATTTGTGCTTCGAACACATGCGATGTATTTCTTGCGCCATAGTGGAAATAACCGGCTCCTCCGTCAAACCAATAATCTGTGATTGAAGCGCTAAAGCCTTTAATGCTATATCCTACTGTCAAATCGAACTCTTTGGTATCATCTTTATCAAATCCTACCGTTCCCCATCCTGATAACCATATTCCTTTGTAGCTGATGGAAGCGGAGGGCTGAATACTGATATTTCCCAAATCCTGTCCTCGCCAAATATATCCACTGACGATGTCGGCTCCGATATCAGCTTCGATATGTTCTTGTGCCGATAAGGCTGCAGGTAGCATTGCTATTATTGCTGCTGCTAGTTTGTGTTGAATCGTTGTTTTCATTGCTTTTGCTTTTTAAATTAGTGTATTTGTATCTATTTGTATTGCGTTTTGTTTATTTTGTGTTTAAATTATATATAATATTTTGTATTTGTTTCTTTTTGTTTTTCTGTATTGCAAAATTATATCTTTTTGCTTTTGTGTGGAACATTGAAAGAGCAAATTGTTTCTTATAAAATCATATATGTTTTATTTTGAAACTAAAATCTTGTATTGTATTTTAAATTGAAACTTAAATTGTTTTATATATGATAAATTGATACAAATATCGTTCTTTATGAATCTTTTTGTATTCGATTTGGATGAAGAGATAACTTAACATTGCTTTTTTCCAGGTATAGATAACTTATTGTTTACAAATAACGTCAGCAGAGGGCATATAATTTTTGTACAAAAATTTTAGAAACATCGAGAAGTTTCTTGTAAAATATCAGCATATTTTTTCTAAAACATCAGCATATTTTTGGAGAGAGGTGAGAATACTATTTATAAGCAGGTTTATAGCCATAAAAAAGGCCGTCGTTACCACTTGATAAACAAGAAGTAATCGACGGCCTCCCTTTTTATTTTATTATATTTTATATCCAGTTCTGTAAGCGCTGCATGGCTTCCTGACATTCTTCACGTTGTCCGAAGGCTGTGAGGCGTAAATAGCCTTCACCGCTTGGACCGAAACCGACTCCCGGAGTACTTACGATGTTTACCTCGTATAGTAACTGGTCGAAGAATTTCCATGAAGTCATACCTTCCGGAACTTTCAGCCAGATATATGGAGCATTTATACCTCCGTAAACACTGAATCCTGCTTTTTTCAGACCTTCGCGCATGATACGGGCATTCTCCATGTAATAGTTTATTGTTTCTTTTATCTGTTTCTGCCCGTCGGGGGTATAGATCGCTTCTGCGCCGCGCTGGGTTATGTAGCTTGTTCCATTGAATTTTGTACATTGACGGCGGTTCCATAGCGGATTAAGCGGAATACGCTGTCCGTCCAGGCTGGCTGCTGTTACCTCTTTGGGGATGACAGTATACCCGCAACGTACACCGGTGAATCCAGCTGTTTTCGAGAAACTGCGGATTTCGATTGCCACCTTTTTGGCTCCTCGTATTTCGTAGATGGAGTGGGGCACGTTAGGCTCCTGAATGAAGGCTTCGTATGCTGCATCGAAGATAATCAGTGTATCATTCGAGAGTGCATAATCTACCCATTTCTTTAACTGTTCGTGGGTTAGGGTAGTGCCTGTCGGATTGTTAGGATAGCACAGATATATCAGGTCGACTCTGTGCTTAGGCAGCTCGGGTATGAAATTGTTTTCTTCAGTGCATGGAAGATAAGTTACATTACTCCATTTTCCGTTTTCATCCAGTGTTCCTGAACGTCCGCACATGATGTTGCTGTCTACATAAACAGGATATACCGGATCAGTAATTCCCATGCTGTTGTCCCAGCGAAGCAGTTCACCGATGTTGCCGGTATCACTTTTAGCTCCATCGCTGATGAATATTTCCGATGGGCTGAGGCTGATGCCACGTGAGGCAAAATCATGTTTGATAATTGCTTCTATCAGAAAGTCGTATCCTTGTTCCGGTCCGTATCCGCGGAAAGTCTTGGCGTTTGCCATTTCATCTACGGCACGGTGCATGGCTTCTATGCAGACGGGAGGAAGTGGGCGCGTGACGTCACCTATTCCCAAGCGAATTAAATTTTTTCCAGGATGAGTAACTTTAAATGCATTGACTTTTTTAGCAATGTCCGAGAATAAGTAGCTTCCCGGCAGCTTCAGAAAATGTTCGTTTACTAATGCCATAATGTATAATTATATTTCTATTTTACCATCAAATACTTTAGTAGCAGGTCCTGTCATATAAATATGATTATCGCCTGCCCATTCTATTTCAAGTGTTCCTCCATCCATTACGATGGAACTTTTTCTGCCACATCGGTCTGTAAAAGCTGAGGCTACAGCTGTGGCGCATGCTCCTGTACCGCATGCCTGAGTGATTCCAGAGCCTCGTTCCCATACTCTCATCCGGACTTTGCTGTCGGTAAGAACCTGAACAAATTCTACATTTACCCGGTCGGGGAACAAAGGATGATGCTCTAGGGCAGGACCTACTTCTTCCAGCTTTATTTTGTTAATCTCGTCAACAAAGATTACCAGATGGGGGTTACCCATTGATACGGCGATGCCTTTGGAGGCGATATAACCTTCACCCAAAGCTACTTCGTGAATATCTGTCGGAATACCCATATCGACCGTTACGCTTTCTACCGTGTTTTTATCGTTGAGGTGCAGGTGTAAAATCTTGATGCCCGACAATGTTTCGAGCTGGATGTCTGTCTTGTTGGTAAGACCTTCTTCGTATAAATATTTGCCGATGCAACGGCTGGCGTTTCCGCACATGCGAGCTTCGGAGCCGTCGGCATTGAATATACGCATTTTAAAGTCGGCCTGATCTGAAGGGCAGATAAGAACCAGTCCGTCGGAACCAATACCTGTATGGTAGCGGCTCCATTCGACTGACAGTTCTTCCGGATTATCTATCGGATAGCGCAGGGTGTTGACATAAATATAGTCATTTCCTGCGCCATGCATTTTTGTAAATTCAATTTCCATATCAGTTTATTGTTGGTTGAATGGCAATGCAGTATTATTGCTTTTTTAGTAAGCAGCCTCGTGTACTCCGGCTACTGCGCGGCCACTCGGATCGTTCAGGTTTTTGAAACTTGCGTCCCATGCCAGTGCTTCGGCTGTAGAACATGCGACACTTGGTACACTCGGTACGCTTTTGGCTGCCGACGCACTGGGGAAGTGTTCTTCGAAAATACAACGGTAGTAATATTCTTCTTTGTTCTGTGGCGGGTTGATCGGGAAACGTTCTGCTGCATGTTGTATTTCCTCGTCGCTGACAGCGGCTGCTGTAATTGCTTTCAGGGTGTCAATCCACGAATATCCCACTCCGTCGGAGAACTGCTCTTTCTATCGCCATGCTACACTCTCTGGCAGAAGAGAAGCAAAGGCATCACGTACGATACGTTTTTCGATGGTATGTCCCGGACACATTTTTACAGCCGGGTTCAGGCGCATGGCTACATCCAGAAACTCTTTGTCGAGGAACGGCACACGACCTTCTACACCCCATGCAGAAAGTGATTTGTTGGCACGCAGGCAGTCGTACAAGTGGAGTTTGGAGAGCTTGCGGACAGTTTCTTCGTGGAAGGCTTCCGCTGTAGGGGCTTTATGGAAGTAAAGGTAACCTCCGAATACTTCATCGGCTCCTTCACCACTTAGTACCATTTTGATACCCATCGACTTGATGACTCGAGCCAGCAGATACATCGGAGTAGAGGCACGGACGGTTGTCACGTCGTATGTTTCGATGTAATATATAACGTCGCGTATGGCATCCAGACCCTCCTGAATCGTATAATTGATCTCATGATGTACAGTACCGATATGTTCGGCTACCAGCCGGGCTTTTTCCAGATCGGGAGCACCTTTCAGACCTACGGCAAAGGAGTGCAGCTGAGGCCACCAGGCAGGAGCTTTCCCATCAGTTTCGATACGTTTGTCGGCGTAAATCTTTGCTATGGCGGAAATAACCGAGGAGTCCAGTCCGCCTGACAAAAGCACTCCATAAGGAACATCGCTCATCAGCTGACGGCGTACGGCTGCTTCGAGAGCTGTACGCACCTCGTTTACCTGAGTGGTATATGCTTCTGATTCGGGTAATGAAGTATAACGGTCTTTTACGGCCTGATATTCCATCCAGTCACGTTTGTACCATCGCTCCATTTTACCTTCTCTGCTCCAGTAATAGTGTCCGGGAAGAAACGGTTCATACTCCTCGCAGAATCCTTCCAGAGCTTTCAGTTCACTGGCACAGTATACGGTTCCGTCTGCATCATGTCCTATATATAAAGGTATAACGCCTATCGGGTCACGGGCAATCAGAAATTCATCACGCTCTTCGTCATAGAGGGCAAATGCAAAAATGCCGCTTAAGTCTTCCAGAAAGTGTATGCCTTTTTCCTGATAAAGTGCCAGAATCACTTCGCAGTCACTGCCTGTCTGAAAATTATATTTGCCGGCATACTGCGCACGTATGTCGCGGTGATTATAAATTTCGCCGTTTACGGCAAGTACTTTTTTTCTGTCGCTTGAGTAGAGAGGCTGTCCTCCTGATTGCGGATCGACGATGGAAAGACGTTCGTGTGCCAGTATGGCGCTTCCACCGCAGTAAATGCCACTCCAGTCCGGACCGCGGTGGCGTATCTTTTTCGCCATCAACAAGGCTTTCTGCCTGAGTTCTGGCGTTTGTTGTTTGATATTGAAAATGCAGGCTATTCCACACATAATGTTTCTGTTTTTTAAATGTTCTTTAATGGCTGCCCTTTTGCAGCATAGCATCAATTTCAGCGGCTGCCCGGCGTCCTGCTGCTATACATTTTACTACCAGGCTCGGACCTGTAGCAGCATCTCCGGCTACTACCGCGTTTTGAGGAAGCTCGGGTAATTGTGGCTTGAGGAATCCCATGGCAAGCAATACTAAATCTGCTTCTATGATTTCTTTTTTGCCAGTAGGACGCATTTGAGGGCGTCCGCCGTCTGTTGCGGGAATCCATTCCACCTCTTCAACTTCTACGCCGCATACACGCCCGTCTTCAGTTCCCAGAAAACGGTTTGAAGTAAGACTCCAACGGCGTGTACATCCTTCCTCATGACTTGAACTGGTCTTCAGAACTACGGGCCATTGTGGCCAGGGGGTTGCGGGATTATGACCAACAGGAGGTTTAGGCATGATTTCTATCTGGCATACACTGATAGCTCCCTGACGGTTGGCTGTTCCGATACAGTCGCTTCCTGTATCACCTCCTCCGATTACGAGAACTTTCTTGTTCTTTGCCGTGATACGTTCTTCGTCGCTGAATGTCTGTCCGGCTAGAACTCTGTTTTGCTGTGCCAGTATTTCCATGGCAAAATGAATGCCGCGAAGTTCACGTCCGGGGATGTTCAAGTTGCGTGCCTCTGGTGTTCCTGTACAGATAGCGTATGCATCAAATCCTTCGGGTAAATGTTCCAAGTCGATTGTTGAGTTTGTCTTGAAGCAAATACCTTCGTCTTCCATAATCTTCAGTCGGCGGTCGATTACTGGTTTATGCAGTTTAAAGTTCGGTATGCCGAAACGTAATAAACCTCCTATATATTCGTCTTTTTCGAATACAGTAACCTGATATCCCCGACGGTTTAATTGATTGGCAGCAGCCAGTCCGGCAGGTCCGGAGCCGATGACAGCAACTTTTAATCCGTTCCTTTTGTATTGTTTTGCTGTAATATATCCTTCTCTGAATGCTGCTTCGATGATAGCAGCTTCGTCTTCTCGGATAGTAACCGGTGAGTCAATACTCAGCTTGAGCACACATGACTTCTCGCATAGTGCGGGGCAGACCCTTCCGGTAAACTCCGGAAAATCGTTTGTACGGGTTAATATTTCGTAAGCTTCACGCCATTTACCATTACTTAATGCGTCCTGAAATTCGGGAGGACGGTTGCCCAGCGGGCATGCCCAGTGACAGAAAGGTACACCGCAGTCCATGCAGCGTGATGCCTGCAACTTGCGTTCGCTTGAGTTCAGTGTTTGTTCTACTTCTCCAAAGTCAGAGATGCGTTCGTGGATGGGGCGATAGCCTGCCTCCTGGCGAGGTATATTTAGAAATGCTTTAGGATTTCCCATGTCAATAGTTTTATTAGTTGTTCTTTAGTAATCTCTTTGTACTTCTGCTATTTTCTGCTGAAGCTTTTTCATTTGTTCTTCTGCCAGCACGCGCTTGTATTCGATAGGAGTGACTTGAATAAACTCGTCTACATGTTGCTGCCAGCTATCGAGCAGTGTACGTGCTAACTTGGAACCTGTATATTTCCAGTGAGATTCTATCAGTTCGCGAAGTTCTTTACGTGCAGCAGAGTCTTCCAACAGGCTGAGTTCCACCATTTCCATATTGCAGAAATAATCGAATGTGCGTTCCGGATCCCATACATATGCGATACCGCCACTCATTCCGGCAGCGAAATTTCGTCCGGTATGTCCTAAGACAACAACTCGTCCGCCTGTCATATACTCGCAGCAGTGGTCGCCTACGCCTTCTACTACAGCAATGGCTCCTGAGTTTCTGACAGCAAAGCGCTCACCTACACATCCGTTTATATATACTTCTCCGGTTGTAGCTCCATACATTAGGGTGTTGCCGGCAATTGTATTTTTTGAAGCATCAAAGCAAGATCCCATTGGAGGAAGTACAGCTATACGTCCGCCGCTTAAACCTTTACCGACATAATCGTTTGCTTCACCTTCCAGACGGAAACTGATACCCCGTGTAAGGAATGCGCCGAAACTCTGACCTGCGGAGCCTTTGAATTTGACATTAATAGTTCCATCGGGTAGTCCTTTGTGTCCATATCTGGTGGCAACTTCTCCAGCAAGCATAGTTCCTACTGAACGGTCTGTATTCGAAATGGTATATTCCAATTCTACTTGTTTCCCTTTTTCCAGTGCTTCGTGTGCCGCAGCAATGATTGATCGGTCTTTTACCTCAGAAAGATCGGTAGGATGGTCGGCCGTATGGTGGATATCTGTTCCGTTATCTACCTGATGGAGAATACGGCTGAAGTCTAATCCTCCTATTTTTCCAGCATTATCATGCGGAATAATCTCGATAAGGTCTGTTCTGCCAATAATGTCTTCCAGACGTGTGAAGCCCATATCAGCCAGATACTCTCGTACTTCCTGAGCAAGGAATTCGAAGTAATTGATCAGGTAGCGATAGTGTCCGCGGAAATGTTCACGCAATTTTTCGTCTTGGGTAGCGACTCCTACCGGACATAAGTTGGTGTGGCATTTACGCATCATTACACATCCCAACACAATCAGAGCAGCTGTACCAAAAGCGTATTCATCGGCTCCCAGCAATGCCATGCTGATGATGTCACGACCCGTTTTTAATTGTCCGTCTGTTTGCAGGCGAACTTGTCCGCGCAGTCCGTTAAGTACGAGTGTTTGCTGTGTTTCACTCAATCCTATTTCAGGTGGAATACCCGCATATCTCATCGAAGAAGCTGGTGATGCACCTGTTCCTCCTTCTGCTCCAGAGATAACAATTAAATCAGCTTTGGCTTTCGCTACTCCGGCTGCAATTGTTCCTACACCGCTTTCTGCTACCAGTTTCACACTGATAGTTGCACGTGGATTTACATTTTTCAGATCGAAAATAAGTTGTGCCAAATCTTCGATACTGTAAATGTCGTGATGAGGTGGAGGAGAAATGAGGGAAATGCCAGGGATGGAGTGACGTGTACGTGCTATCACTTCATTGACCTTGAATCCTGGTAACTGACCGCCTTCTCCCGGTTTTGCTCCCTGGGCTACTTTGATTTGGATTTCTTCTGCATTGACCAGATATTCAGTTGTGACTCCAAAGCGTCCTGAAGCAATCTGTTTGGTCTTACTGCATAAACTGATGTCTTCATTGTCACTCTCGGAATGATATATGGCACTGAATCGTTCGCTGTCTTCTCCACCTTCTCCGGTATTGCTTCGTGCACCCAGTTTGTTCATGGCAAGCGCCATAGCTTCATGAGCTTCTTTACTGATGGCGCCGAATGACATTGCACCGGTTACGAAATGTCTGACAATGTTTTCTACCGGTTCGACAGAGTTTATGTCTATCGGATTACTTCGGAAACTGAAAAAGTCGCGAAGGAATACAGGAGCTGACTTCTCGTTTGCTTTTTGTGTGAACTCCTTAAATTTCTTGTAGCTTCCGGTACGAGTGGCCAGTTGTAGCAAACTAATGCTATCAGGGTTCCATGCATGTATTTCACCATCCTTGCGGAAAGAGAATTGTCCGATATTATCGAGCATTGTTTCTGCTTCATCATCGGTGATGGAAACTCCAGCGGTGTGGAATTTCAGATAATCGTTTGCAATGTTTTTCAGACCGGCTCCGCCGATAGTAGAAATACAAGTACCGAAGTATCTTTTCATCATTTCCGAATTCAATCCTACAGCTTCAAAAAGTTTTGCGCCACGATATGATCGGATGGTGCTGATACCCATCTTGCTCATTACCTTATACAGCCCCTTGCATAAAGCTTTGATATAGTTCTTTTCGGCTGTATTGTAATCCAGTTGTACGTCGCCTCTCTTTACTAATCCGTCTATTACTGCAAATGCCATATACGGACAGATCGCACTTGCACCGTAGCCTAATAATAAGGCAGCGTGCATTACTTCGCGTGCTTCACCACTTTCAACTATCAGAGCGGTCTGTACACGTTTTTGTACTGATATCAGATGATGGTGTACGGCACTTACAGCAAGTAAGGAGGGAACTGGTGCGTGGTTCTCGTCTATATCCCGATCTGAAAGTACAATGTAATTAGCTCCTCCATCGACTGCTTCTTCTGCTTTCTTACATAGGTTGTCAATAGCGGCACGCAATCCGTCTTCTCCAGTTTGGGCGTCAAAGACCATTTTTAGCTTTACAGTACTGAAGCCCTTGTATCTGATGTTGCACAATATATCAAGTTGTGTATTTGTCAGTATCGGATGAGGCAGACGTACCATCTTACAATGCAGGGCATCTGGGGTAAGAATGTTCTTTCCTACCGCACCAATGTATTCAGTCAGTGACATTACCAGTTCTTCACGAATTGGATCAATCGCTGGATTGGTAACTTGGGCGAACTGCTGTCTGAAATAGTTGAAAAGCAGCTGAGGCTTTTCTGATAAGACGGCAAGCGGGGTGTCATTTCCCATTGACGCTGTTGGTTCAGCCCCTGTTTTACACATTGGAGTCAGCGTTCTTTCTACATCTTCACGTGTGAATCCGAAAATACGCAACCGGCGTCCGGCTTCTTTTACTGCATTTTCTACTTTACGTCCGCTCCGCAATGTATCGAGCTCGATACGGTTGGCAGAAAGCCATTCAGAGTAAGGTAGGGCAGAAGCCAGGTTTTCTTTTACTTCATTGTCATAATATATTTTTCCCTCTTGTGTGTCGACAAGTAGAATCTTACCGGGCTGCAACCTTCCTTTTGCTTCAATCTCGTCGGGATTGAAACTGATTGTTCCTGTCTCGCTTGCCACAACCATTGTGCCACTCTTGGTAACCAGCCAGCGTGCCGGACGGAGTCCGTTACGGTCGAGCATACCTCCGGCATAGCGGCCGTCGCTGAAAAGCAAGGCGGCTGGTCCGTCCCATGGTTCCATTAAGATGGAATGATACTCGTAAAAAGCCTTTAATGCAGGGCTGATAGGGTTTTTGTCATTCGTCGATTCTGGAACCATCATGGCAAGTGCATGAGGTAAACTTAATCCTGACATGACAAAAAATTCCAGTACGTTATCCATCGAAGCACTGTCGCTCATACCTGGTTGTATGATGGGGCGTATTTGTGAAATATCTCCTAGTGCTTCCGATGACAATACGCTTTCTCTGGCTTCCATCCATGCACGGTTTCCCCGGATCGTATTTATCTCACCATTGTGTGCCATCATACGGAATGGTTGTGCCAAGCTCCATGTAGGGAAAGTATTGGTACTGAAACGTGAATGTACCAAGGCTAGGGCACTGGTAAAATAGGGTTGTGTCAGATCGGCATAATACTCTCGCAACTGAGTGGAAGTAAGCATACCTTTGTATACCATGTTCCGGCTGGAGAGTGATACTATATAGAAGTCTTTGTGTTCGATTCTGTTCTCTATCTTTTTCCTTATTATATATAGTTTCTTTTCAAGAAATTGTTCGTCTGCCTCTGCCGTAATAAATATTTGTTTTACATCAGGCTCTGTTGCAAGAGCATCTTTTCCGAGCACATTTGAATTGACAGGAACACTTCGTACGTGCATGAGCGTCATACTTTCGCGTTCTATTTCTTCAATCATTATGCTCATGATAGCTTGTTGAGCCTCTTTATCTTTGGGCATAAAGACTAGTCCGGTTCCATATTTCCCTTTTTCGGGCACAGGGATTCCTTGTAGCAGAATGAATTCATGAGGTATCTGGACCATAATTCCAGCTCCATCCCCCGTTTTATTATCTGCTCCTTCAGCACCGCGATGCTTCATGTTTTCCAATACTCTCAGGGCAGAGTCTATCAAATCGTGCGATTTTGTACCATGTAGGTTGACTATCATACCTACACCACAAGCATCATGTTCATTGGCTGGACTATATAGTCCGCATTGATGTTGCGATATATTTACGCTGTTATTTGATAAAATGTAACCTTTTTCTTTCATTTGCTTTCTTATTTTGTTTTTATATCCGTTTGTTGTTTCTTTGTGTTTGCAAAAATATATATATGCTTTCAAAAAACAAATAAAGATGAAAGAGAGTTTTGATAAAATATATTTTTCTATTACAGTTTCTTATATATGCATTAATTATTGCTATTAAAAATAACAATATATTACTTTATTGTCGTAAAATGTTTTAATTTGATTATTTTGCTTACAGGAAAGTATTTTTTACAACATCCCTTATAAAGTAAGTTTTAAGTTATACAATGATATACTTTTCTACTTTTGAAATATTCACCTGCGTGTTTACAGAACATTTTTTACCTTTGCAGTATGTTTAGACAAAAGGTTATTCAATATATAAATGAGAAACACTTGTTTCATCGTAGCGATAAGATACTTGTGGCATTGAGTGGCGGTGCAGATTCCGTTGCTTTGCTGCGTGTGTTGTTGCTGGAAGGATATAATTGCGTTGCAGCACATTGCAATTTTCACTTACGTGGTGAAGAATCTGACCGGGATGAAGAATTTGTTCAGAATTTGTGTCGAGGACTGGATGTGCCACTTCAGGTTATACATTTTGATACGAACGGATATGCTTCCCGAAAAAGAATTTCTATTGAGATGGCCGCACGCGAACTTAGGTATGAATGGTTCGAACAGGTACGTCTACAGGTTGGAGCAAGTGTGATAGCTGTAGCTCATCATCGTGATGACAGTGTAGAAACTTTTCTCTTGAACTTAGTCAGAGGGACAGGTATTAATGGACTTAAGGGAATTGCTGCTGTCAATGGTAAAGTGGTGCGTCCGCTGCTTGACGTCAGCCGTGATGACATATTGGCTTTTCTTGCCGATTTAAAACAAGATTATGTGACCGACAGTACAAATCTGGAAGATGAATATCTGCGTAATAAGCTTCGTCTTAATATTATCCCGTTATTAAAAGAGATAAACCCTTCTGTCTGTGAATCAATAACTGAAACTGCACGCAGACTGTCTGATGTGGAGGCTGTGTACCGTAAGTCGATACAAACAGTATGTACAGAAGTAACAGAGAGGGAAGGTAAATTCAGTATTTCCCGAATAATGAAAGCTGTAGCTCCCCTTGCTGTTTTGTTTGAATTACTACATCCTTATGGCTTCAATGCTGTTCAACTGAAGAATATATATCGAAGTTTAGGTACAGAATCAGGTAAATTGTTTTATTCAGAGAATTACGTTTTACTGCGTGACCGCGATTATTTATTTCTGAAAAGAAGAGAAGAATCGAAGGAGGATCAATCTTACACTTTACATCAGGAAATTTGTCAAATAGAAGATGGTTTTGAGGTTTCCCGAAATCCTGAACTTGCCTGTTTGGATGCCGATACTGTAAAAGAACCACTTGTATTGCGCCGGTGGCAGTCGGGGGATAAGTTTGTTCCTTTCGGTATGCATAGTTTCAAAAAAGTGCGTGACTATCTGCGCGATCGTAAATACTCTTTGTTTGAAAAAGAGAACCAGTATGTAGTCTGTTCGGGAGAGAATATTGTATGGCTGGTGAATGAACGTACTGATAATCGTTTTCGTGTAACCGAAAAGACGCAAAGAGTTTTGAAACTTTGGATAGACTAAGGGACAGCCGAACTTAATAAATACCTATAAATAGGGATTGCGTACCCTGTATAGATTGTCTTACTTTGTAAACGAAAATAATGTATGAATTCTATTTTTAATATGTGCGGAACCAAAATATATAAGCCAACCGATAAGATGAGTGACTTGATTTGCGAAAACTATGCTTTGTTGCAAGTCTTAAGTCGTTTTGGTGTATCACTGGGATTCGGAGATAAGTCAGTACAGGAGGTATGCAGTATGAATGGAGTAGATTGTACCACTTTTCTTGCTGTCGTAAATTTTCTGACTGAAGAAAATAATCGTATGCAGGATCACGTGACCGGGCTTTCTGTACCTGCTTTGATGGATTATCTGCAGCGGGCCCATTCGTATTTTCTGGATTTTCAGTTGCCTACCATACGCCGTAAGTTGATTAAGGCTATAGACTTTTCATCTCAAAATGAAGTATCGTTTCTGATACTCCAGTTTTTCGATGACTATGTAGGTGAGGTCAGAAAACACATGGAGTATGAAAATGAGAAGGTCTTTACCTACGTACGCGGCTTATTGAACGGTGAACGTTCTGCCCAATATAATATAGGAGTCTTTGCGCGTCATCACGATCAGGTAAATGCAAAGCTGACCGAATTGAAAAATATCATCATTAAGTATTATCCGGCCAACGGCGATAATCAGTTGTTGAACGCAACATTGTTCGATATATTTAGTTGTGAAGAAGATTTGGCATCGCATAATCGGGTAGAAGATTACTTGTTTGTCCCTGCCATAATGGAATTGGAAAAGGGGGAAAAATGAAATCTCAGGAAATAATCTTGATAGCTGTGGCAGAAACTTCGGTGATAGTCCGGAGCGGACTGGTTGCGGTGCTGAAGCGCCTGCCTGACATGAATATACAGACTATTGAAGTGACATCGAAAGAGGGACTTCAGCATTGTATGGAAGCACATACACCGAATATTCTGATTGTGAATCCTCAGTTCGAAGGGTGGTTCGATGTGGATGCTTTCAAAGAACATTATCCTCATCTGGAAACAAAGATTGTATCATTGATCTGCACTTTTGTAGATGCCAATCAGTTGAAGGGATACGAAGAAAGCATTAATCTGTTTGATGATGTTGAATCTTTGGAGAAGAAAATCTCTGTACTTATGAATTTTGCAGAAGAAGATGATTCCGATCAGGATACACTAAGTCAGAGAGAAAAAGAAATTATCGGTTGCGTAGTACGGGGGATGACCAATAAGGAAATAGCCGAAAAACTCTATATTTCTGTTCATACCGTAATCACCCACCGACGGAATATTACGCGCAAGCTGCAAATTCATTCAGCGGCCGGACTTACTATTTATGCTATTGTAAATAAGCTGGTGGAACTAAGCGAGGTAAAAATGAAAATATAGCGTTCTTATCTGGAATGCTTCTAAAATACCTACAAATAGGTATTGCTGAGATAGGCAAATGACCGTATCTTTGCAGTGTTAGTCATATGAAATTACGTAAAACCACAAAGTAAAAAGTTAGTTATTAGTTGGGTGCACCCTGCGAAGTGATTCGCGGGGTGCACGCGCTTTATCCCTTTGGCTCAATTTTGATACAGTATAGACCGGACATCGCTTACTTTTTTCTTAAAAACCGCATATTTCTTAAACTTTTTCATTTTTCTTTTTTTGTTTATTCGATGATAACGCATACCTTTGTTTATACAGAAACAAAATAGGTAAAATGATGAAAGTAGGATTATTTATTCCCTGCTATATCAATGCCGTTTATCCCGAAGTTGGAGTTGCTTCATATAAGCTCCTTAAAAGTTTGGGGGTAGATGTAGACTATCCGTTAGACCAAACCTGCTGCGGACAGCCTATGGCGAATGCAGGGTTCGAAAATGAATCGAAAGAATTAGCAAAGCGATTCGACCGGTTATTCGAGAGTTATGATTATATAGTTGGACCTTCTGCCAGTTGTGTAGTATTCGTGCGCGATCATTATGGCAATCTGCTGGAAGGAGAAAAACATCGTTGTGCCAGCGAAGGCAAGATATACGATATCTGCGAGTTTATCCACGATGTAGTGAAGCCGTCTTCTCTTCAGGCTTCGTTTCCTCATAAAGTAAGTATTCAGAACAGTTGTCATGGAGTGCGTCTGATGAAACTCTCTTCTCCCAGTGAACTGAACATACCTTATTATAATAAGCTACGCGATTTGCTGTCGTTGGTAAAGGATATCGAGATCGTAGAACCCGAACGTCCAGACGAATGTTGTGGCTTTGGCGGTATGTTTGCCGTAGAAGAACACGATGTTTCAGGGCAAATGGGCCGTGATAAAGTAAAGCGTCACATGGCGACTGGAGCCGAATATATTGTAGGAGCCGATGGCTCTTGCCTGATGCACCAAAACGGTATTATCTCGCGTGAAAAGCTTCCTATAAAGACCATTCATATTGTTCAAGTATTAGCTGCAGGATTATGAGTACGAAACATTCAAAAGCTGCCGGAAAGTTTCTGGAGAATAAAGAACTGGCAGCATGGCACGATGAAACATTGTGGATGGTTCGTGCCAAGCGTGATAAAGTGAGCAAAGAGGTTCCTGAATGGGAACATTTACGTGATATGGCATCTGCCATAAAGATGTATAGCAACAGCCATCTGGATCAGTTGCTGTTGGAGTTTGAAAAAAATGCCTTGGCCAACGGAGCTTATGTATATTGGGCGAAAGATGCCGATGAATATTGTTCCATTGTCTATAATATATTGAACGGACATCAGGTGAAGCATTTTATCAAAAGCAAATCAATGCTGGCTGAGGAATGTGGACTGAATGAATTTCTTGAGAAGAAAGGTATAGAGGTCGTAGAAAGCGATTTGGGAGAGCGTATTCTTCAGCTGATGCATAAACGTCCGAGTCATATCGTACTTCCTGCTATCCATGTTAAGAAAGAAGAAATCGGAGAGTTGTTCGTCCGCGAGATGGGAACAGAGCCTGGCAATAATGACCAGACCTATCTTACTCATGCTGCCCGTAAAAACCTGCGTCGTAAGTTTATCGAAGCCGAAGCTGCTATGACGGGTGCGAATTTTGCTGTCGCTTCAACTGGAGAATGTGTCGTTTGTACAAACGAAGGCAATGCTGATATGGGAACATCACAGCCCAAGCTTCAGATAACGGCGTTCGGCATGGAGAAGATTGTGCCGGACCGTGATGCACTGGGAGTATTTACCCGTCTGCTTGCTCGCTCAGGTACAGGACAGCCTATTACGACTTATACATCTCATTATCGGAAACCTCGTAAAGGAGGAGAGTTGCATATCATCATTGTAGACAATGGCCGAAGCCGTATTTTGGCCGATCAGGAACATGTAAAAGCCTTGAACTGCCTTCGTTGTGGAGCGTGTATGAATACCTGTCCGGTCTATCGTCGTTCGGGAGGTTATTCATATACTTACTTTATCCCTGGTCCTATCGGTATCAATTTGGGTATGCTGAAAGCACCTCTTCATTACTATGACAACGTATCGGCATGTTCGTTGTGCTATTCATGTCAGAACGTGTGTCCTGCAAAGGTAGATTTGGCCGATCAGATTTATCACTGGAGACAGCAGTTGCATACACTGGGGGTAGCCAGCTCTTCCAAGAAACTGATGTCAGGTGGAATGAAATTCCTTATGTCGCGTCCGGCATTGTTCAACTTCGCTTTAAAAAATGCTCCGATTGTAAACTCATTGCCTCGAGGCATGATATACAATGACTTGAATGATTGGGGTAAAGAACGTGAAATACCTGAATTTGCCAAAGAGAGCTTCAATGAAATGTGGAAAAAGAATAAAGTGAAATGAGTATGAGTAGCAGAGAAGACATATTGCAAAGCATACGCCGCAATACCAGAGTGCGTTATGAAAAGCCCGATTTGTCCGCCTTGGAGCATGAAGCTCTTACATACGAAGACAAACTTTCGAAGTTTTGCGAGGTTATAAAACAAGTAGGCGGACAGGCTGTAATACTGAAAGATGAGGAAAATGTCAATGACGTGATAAAGGCTGCATATCCTGATGCCAAACGCATTGCTTCAACAATAAAGGAAATAAAGACAGGAAATACAATACAACCCATTATTTGCAGTACTTTTCACCCGGACGATGTAGAGGAATCGGGAGATCTGGACGGTACTGATGTAGCAATCGTCGATGGACGTATAGGAGTCTGTGAGAATGGAGCAGTATGGTTGACACAAGATGTGGAACAACGTGCCGTATATTTTATATCCGAAGCGCTGGTGATTATACTCGACAGAAACAATCTGGTAAATAACATGCACGAGGCTTATAAGCGAATCGATACAGGCGAATATGGCTATGGCGTATTCATTTCTGGCCCTTCGAAGACAGCCGATATCGAACAGGCGCTTGTTATGGGGGCACACGGAGCCCGCAGTGTTACGGTAATTCTGGTTTGACAGTTCTCTTTTTGACCTGAATAAAAGCTTGCCCTATTTACATAGAGCAAGCTTTTTTATCATATAGGAAGAAGTTTATAAAGAGATTATTTTGAGTGTTTCTGCATTATATGTTTAGCGTATACATAATATAGCAATCCACCACAGGAGATTCAGTATAATGATTCCTCCGATAATGGCACATATGGTTCTTGCCGTATTTTTCTTGTTTACTGTGGTACTTTCCATAATATGTTCCTCGCTATATTTATGTTCGATTTGCTGTATCATCATAATTATTTTTGTTAGTCATCTTTAAAATGAGTGATACAGGCAAATACTGCACCGGGCGGAAACGATTTTTCTTATTTTAAGCCTTGTTAATTATCGGGAAGCTAAAATCCTTTATTTGTTCTTAAACAGTTGCACTTTTGCACCGAAAGAAAAGCGAAGTACATCTCTCATGGTCAGACTCCGGTTGGTCGCTTTGCTGATGATATACAGCTCGCAGGTACTGACCTCGTAAAATAGAGAGATATGTTGTACTATACTGTTTTTCAGATTGAAGTTCATACGTTGCCCGATAAAGATATACGGGCGAATTTTCGTACTGAAATTATAATATCGGTTAGGATAGCGTCCGGGTTCCTTCTCCCAAAACTCTTCTCCGGCAATGGTGGTAAGATACATTCCGCAGTAAAAAGGCTCCAGTGCCCAATGCTTGTCGAAACTCATGCTCCACGGTATGTAGTTTTGCTTTACTGTCAGTGTAAGAAGGAAATCGCTGGCATATTTAGCAGGCAGATATCCGAGCAGAACATCTGTTTCCCATTGCCTGCGTTTACCATAATCCCAGCCTACACCGGTAGACAGTACTCCCATACCACCGGCATACTGCATTTTTACGTGAGTAGGTTTCATTCGTTCCCATCCTTCATATCTTAAGTGTATACGTTTGTCCCATCTTTTAGTATCGGAAATCTCTTGAGATTCATCTGTTATAGCAAGCAGATTGACCGGGATGGCCAGCAGGAGAGTCAGTAAATATTTAAAAGTTGACCAGTTCATAATCGTAACCATTTGGGGTGATAGAAAAATAAATATAGCTCCGCTTGTTTATGGAAGGAGCAGAATAGTACATAATGCCGTCATCGAAAAACTCATTTTCATTAAAGCTGTGTACATGTCCGTACACGCAGAATTGCAAGGACGGGAACTGAGTAATGTAATACTGGAATACTTTTGCTATATTGTTATTGAACTGTTCAGAGTAAGGAGGTGCATGCATTGCCACTACTGTCTTTTTTGCTTGAGACGGAACGTGTTTCAGTTCATCTTCTAGAAACAAAAGGTTGGGAACAGCTTCTGAATAATCAAACTCCAACGCATTCGTATTCAGGCATATAAAATGAGTATCTCCAGCGGTAAACGAAAAATTCTCATTGCCGAAGATTGTATTGAACACTTCTTTTCCCGTAGCAAGACAGTCGTGATTACCTAGTAAGCATACGTAAGGAACGTTCAGTCGGTTCAAACGGTCACGTTGTTCTTCGAATTCCATTTTCATACCGAAATCGGATAAGTCACCACAGTGTATTACGAAATCGATATCATTTCGTCCGTTGATTGCATTTACTGCATCTTCCGTTTCGTCATACCAGCGCTGGGTATCGCTGATAAGTGCAAACGAGATACTTTGCTTTCCGGCTGTACTGGCTTCTATCGACTGAATGTTCCTTTCATTAATATTAGTTTCTCCCTCTATGTTTAAATCGTAGGGGTGATATTCTATCATGTCGCATCCTGTCTGGACTATGATTGTACTTCCAAGTAAAAAGCAGCCCAACAGGCTATGTAAGACATGGATATATTGCTTTTTTTTGAACATATATTTTTGTTTTTCTGTTTGTTATGCAAATGTTGCCATAAAATATCACATTGCGATAACTGTTTATACAGAAAAACTGTTCCAATTTGCTGAATATCACCCAAAGACCTGTTATTTTTCTATAACGAACTTGTACATGGTATGGCTTTGGAATATTTCTCCCGGAGCCAATGCTGTAGAAGGAAACTGCGGGTTGTTCGGGCTGTCCTGAAAATGACATGTTTCGAAGCATACGGCTCCTCGGAACGGATAATAGATGCCGTTCTTACCTTCGACCTTGCCTTTCAGTCCGTTTCCTGTATATATGTGGACTGCTGGTTCGGTAGTATAAATTTCCATTTTACGTCCACTTTTTTCATCATATATCCATGCTGCCGGGCGAGTATCATCTCCCGGATGGTTAAGTGCCCAGGCATGATCGTAACCGTTCACTACATGCAACTGTCCATAGTCGTCGTTTATATGTTCACCTATTGCATGAGGCCGTTTGAAATTCAGTGGAGTGCTTTCTACGGGCCAGAATTCTCCTGTTACGCATTTTTTGCTGTCGTAAGGAGTGAAATAGTCGGCATCTACCCACATGGTTTGATTTTCTACGCTGCTGTTCAGGTTTCCCGATATATTAAAGAATGAATGGTTACACAAGTTAAGAACGGTAGGTTTATCCGTGGTAGCCTTGTAGGATATATCTAACGCATTATCTTCAGTGACTGTATAAGTCAGCTCTATATGCAGATTCCCTGGAAATCCGTTTTCTCCATCGGGAGAAAGATAAGTCAGTGTAACAGACGAGGGAGAGGTTTGTCTGGCTTTCCACATCCGTGCACCGAAATTCGGATTGCCTCCATGAGCGGTATGTCCGTCAGCGTGATTGGCTTGCAAGTGGTATTCCTTACCATTCATTGTATATCTAGCATGCAGGATACGTCCGATGTATCGTCCCACGGTAGCACCATAGTTTTGTGACTGGCTGGTGTAGCTGTTTATATCAGAAAAGCCGCATACTACATCTTCCATTTTTCCGTTACGGTCGGGAACCATGAGGGATACTACCCGTGCACCATAGTTGGTAATACATGCTTCAACACCATTTTTGTTGTAGATCCTATACAAACAGGTTTTTTCTCCGTCTACCTTTTGTTGGAAATGAGCAGAGTGTAATCCTGACGAGGAGATAAATTTGTTTCCGCCACAGGAGTTGAACATGCAGGCAAAAGCCATACAGGCAAGGATATATACAGATTGTTTCATACGTGTTTATATTGGTTTGATATAATGTTAAGCAATGCTAATAAAAAATATGCTGATATTTTCCTGAAAAGAAGGTGATATTTTGAAAAAAATTGTACAAATTTTTATTGAAAGATTACCTTCTTTTATTAGATATTTTATGAATAGGGATAAATCGGTTTATCAGAAGCCTAAAATAAATCGCTTATTTGGGGTAATTTATTTATTATCAGATTAGTAAGGCGGCTGCGAATCCTAAAAGGAGGATTAACGGAATTAAGTCTACCAAGCTGATGCACAATCCGGCAATGGCTAGTCCGCGGGGAGATTTGAATATGCCGATAAACGAAAAAATAAATCCCAGCAACCACAATATCCAGTTGAGTACAGGTACCCAGCATCCTAAAAGCGCCAGCAGAGCCAGTACAAATCCGGCAGTTCCCAGACCGTTCGATTTTCTGGATTCTTCCCGAATGATAATTGTTTGGTGTACGGGATTGCCCGACATCTTTTCTTGATTTTCCATAATATTAAGTACAGTCCTTCAGTCCCGAAAAGACATTTAAGTAATACAAAAAGCGTGGAACTGCAATCTCTTTATTTACCGGAGGTTATAACGCTTTTAAAAGTTATTCCTTGATACCGCCGGAGCGATACAGAATTCAAAAATACGAAAATATAATCAATTTATGCTTTATCCTGCGAATTTATTGATAGAAGAGAAATATTATAAAAAAAGATACTCCTGATGAACACTTTCAGCAGGAGTATCACAACACAAAAACTAAACTAGACTTAACTAAACTATTCAAATAAGAAGTTTCACAACTTCTGTTCTTATTATGTACTCTACAAATATAGAGGTTATATTTAGAAGTGACAAGCCTTTGCGCAAAAAACTTCAAAATGTGCAGTAAAAAAAAGTTAAATAATAGCACTCTGACTAAACAATATGTTCATTAACATAATTTTGAAGTTCCTGTTTGTAACTGTCAGAGATCGGAATATAATCTTTTCCGAATACGATTCGTCCTTTGTCGATAACTTTTATTTTCTGTTTCTGTACGATAAAAGACCGGTGTACACGGATAAACTGGTTGGCCGGAAGCTTTTCTTCCATGACACGCATGCTGACCAATGACAGGATAGGTCTGTCTTCATTCTCAAGATGAATTTTGATATAGTCTTTCAGACCTTCTATGTATAATATTTTGTTAAGCTCTATTTGTATTAGTTTGTAATCACTTTTTACGTATATATAGTCTTTTTTATTCTCGTCTGAATCTCCTTCCGTGCTTTGCTTATCTGCTTTTTGCTGTAGTTCAAACCATTTTACAGCTTTATTGATAGCTTCCATAAAATCGGAATAGCTGATGGGTTTCAGCAGGTAATCGAGGGCATTTACCCGATAGCCGTCGAGTGCATATTGGTCGAAAGCTGTAGTGAAAATAATTCGTGTGTCTTCAGATACCATGCGTGAAAACTCCAGTCCGTTGAGTTCAGGCATCTGGATATCCAGAAAAAGTACATCTACCGGATGATTGGGTAAATACTTCATGGCTTGTATGGCACTGGAATAACTGCCGGAGAGTTCCAGAAAAGGTGTCTTTTTTATGTAACTTTCCAGAAGCCCGAGTGCTAGGGGCTCATCGTCTACAATGGCACATCTTAAGTTCATATTTATAGTTTTTGAGAGTTAATGTTTAAGGTATATGATGATATTGGAAAAATACTCTTTTCCGTCGTCAGACAAGTGATTGTCCCATTTATATATTCCGGGGTAAACCAGTTCCAGGCGCTTTCGTACTTGTTCCAGTCCGATACCCGAACCACTTTTATCGGCTCTTGTCTTAGGATAATTACTGTTGCGTATGGTACATTCTATCTTGTCATTATCTTCCGAAATGGAGATGTTTATATAACTGGGCTCCACGGGAGAAATCCCATGCTTGAATGCATTTTCTATCAGTGAGATAAAAATCAAGGGAGCAATGGGGGTCTGACTTTTGGGCTTGATATTGAAGTTGGTCTGTATATCTACCTGGGCAGAAATACGGATGCGCATGAGTTCGATGTAATTGCGTATAAAATCGATTTCCTTGCTCAGTGGGACAAACATCTGCTGGTTGTCGTAAAGTACATAGCGCAATAGCTTGCTCAGCTCTTGTACAGCTTGTTGTGCTTTATCTGTATCAAATGTTATCAGTGCGTAAATATTGTTTAGCGTATTCAGCAGAAAATGAGGATTAAGCTGATTACGTAAGTTTTTCAGTTCTGCTTCGGTACGGCTTTTTACTGCTTCCCGGCGTTCCGCTTCGGTCTGACTCCAGCGCTTACTCATACAGATGGCAACGCTCAGCCCTGCCGAGAATATAAGGCTTGCCATATCGCGCAAATAAAAGATATATGATGGCGGCATGGGGCGATGAGACGGTGGAGGAGGGCAGTGCATATTGTTCCAGTAGCGTAAGCCAAAGGTCAGAATAATAATAACTATCGCATTTATGAAAATAAACCGTTTGGTTTGCTCATGAAATAAAATATGAGGTATAAAAACGAAATAATTCAAATAAAAGATAATGCATAGTGTGGTTGGCACTATACAGTGAAACATGAAATCTTTCCAGTTTATCGTTCCGTCATTGTTTTGCGTAAAGAACAACGGGAAAGCGAAAAAGAGTCCCCAGCAAATGGTGTGTATCAGGATTTCGAGTGAACGGTGTGTGTTATCAGTGAGCTGTTTCATAGGTGATGTAGTCTGTACAAACAAAAGTAACTAAAAAATTTAAAAAGTCCGGCTGCGTAGCAATACTTTTATTGCCATAGACAGCCGGACAAGGAAACCAAAGTTATGAAGAACAAAGTTATAAAGATGAACTTTCACAAGCTCATTTATCGTTATTCATATCGTAATGCTTCAATCGGATCAAGGTCGGCTGCTTTTTTGGCAGGATACCATCCGAAGAAGACTCCTGTAACGGTACATACCGCGAATGACAGCAATACACTCCAGGGCTGTATAAATACCGGCCAGTGTGCCACTGTTTTGATGACAAAGCTGGCTCCGCATCCTAAGATTACTCCAATCAGTCCTCCGGTAATACTTATCAGTATGGCCTCTATCAGGAATTGTGACAGGATGTCGATGCCGCGCGCACCAACTGACATTCGCAGACCTATTTCTCGTGTACGTTCCGTTACGGATACATACATGATGTTCATGATTCCGATACCTCCTACGACCAGTGAAATTCCGGCAATGCAGGCAAGCAAAGTTGTCATCAGGTCGGTTGTTGTATTCAGCATTGAACTCAATTCTTGCTGGGTACGGATGGTAAAGTCATCATCGTCGCTTGCTTTCAGTTTGTGTTCACGGCGCAAGATAGTTGTGATTTCATCTACTGCCTCTTGAGTCATATCTTCGGTCAGTGCCGAGGCGAAGATACCACTCAGATAAGTTTGTGCCAATAGACGCTTCATTACTGTGGTGTAAGGAGCCAGCACTACATCATCCTGGTCCATACCCATTGAGTTGTATCCTTTCGACTTCAGGACTCCTACTACCCGAAAAGGTATTTTGTTGCATCGTATAATCTTACCTATCGGATCGGTTCCGTCGGGGAAAAGATTGTCTACAATTGTTTTACCAATTACGCAGACTTTAGCTGCTGTCTGGATATCATTCTCTGTAAACATTTCTCCCTGTTCTACAGTGAGCTGGCGGATTTTCAGGTAATCTATACTTACTCCACTCACTGAAGAGGGGTAGTTATTCGAGCCGGCTATGAGCTGTCCGGATGAAGATACATTGGGACTGATGCCCGAGAGAAACATACATTCATTGCACAATGTTTCGTAGTTTTCCAGCTTCAATGTCTGCATGGAAGACGGGTCTTGGCGAACTCCTCCTCGCATTTCTGCTCCCGGATGAATCATAATCATGTTCGAACCCATTTCCGAAATCTGCTGTTGTATGCTTCGTTTCGATCCCTGTCCGATAGCTAGCATGGCAATTACGGAAGCTACGCCGATGATTATACCAAGCATGGTAAGGAAGGCGCGGAGCTTGTTGTTGGCCAACGCACGGAGGGCTATTTTAAAAAGGTTTGTTCCGTTCATGTTGTTCTTAATTTATAAGTTATCGTACGATAAAGACTTAGTTAGTCTTCATCATTTTTCGGCAAGGCTGCAAGAGCCTCTGCTGCCGATAAAATATGATTGTTTACCGTATCTTCGATTACATGTCCGTCGCGCAGGCGGATGTTCCGGCTACTGTATTGAGAGAGTTCCGGATTGTGAGTAACGAAAATAATGGTGCGTCCTTCGGCATGTAGCTTCTGGAAGAGTACCAGAATTTCGAAAGATGTACGTGTATCGAGGTTACCGGTTGCTTCGTCGGCCAGAATAACCGCCGGATCGTTTACCAATGCACGAGCGATTGCTACACGCTGCATCTGTCCACCGGACATCTGGTTCGACTTATGTTCCAGTCTGTCGCCTAATCCTACAGCAATCAGCGCTTCTATAGCTCTGCGGCGTCGTTCGGCAGCACTGATGGCTGAATTATACATCAACGGGAGTTCTACGTTTTCTACTGCCGTTGTTTTAGGCAGCAGGTTGTAGTTCTGGAATACGAATCCAATCTTGCGGTTACGTAAGATAGCTCGTTGAGGCTTGCTCATGGTTCTTACGGAAACTCCATCCAGCAGATACTCTCCGCTGGTGGGAGTGTCCAGACATCCCAGTGTATTCAGTAATGTAGATTTTCCTGAACCGGATGTTCCCATGATGGTAACGAACTCTCCTTCTGTGATAGAGAATGAAACACCTCGCAGTGCGTGTACGGTTTCATCTCCTACCTGAAAGTTTCGTTTTATATTTTGTAATTCTATGACAACTTTACTCATTGTATTATTGTTGGAGTTTTATTTGTTTCCTTTGCTTTTGCTTTTATCTTTTCCCGGAGGGCCTGGCATGAAAGGACTGCGTTCTCCTTGTGTTTCCATAGCACTCATATCCGGCATGCTGCCTTTTATTACAGCTTCGGTTACAATGTTTGTTCCTTCGCTTACACCTTCCAGTATTTCAGTATGCGATCCATCGCTTAAGCCTACTTTTACAGGATGTGCAACGAATGTTTCGTTTTCCAGTGTCCAGACTTTATGCTCTCCCTGACAATCTTTGATACTACGGCTGCCGGCAAGTTCTTTGTTCGGAGAAAAACGTAGTGCCTTGGCAGGAACAGTAAGTACATTTTCGCGGATCTGAGTATAGATAGTTACGTTTGCAGTCAAACGCGGTTTAAGCTTCAGGTCTGGATTGTCTGCGGTAATGACAACTTCGTAAGTTACAACCGTTTCAGATGTACTTGTTGAACTGCTGCTTGAGCTACTGTTTGTACTTCCCAGGCGAACCTGTCGTACTTTCCCTTCGAATACATCTTCTGGATATGCGTCTACAGTAAATGTGACACGTGCTCCTTCAACCACACCTGCTATATCGGCTTCATCTACGTCGGCTATTACTTCCATTTTGGTCAGGTCGGCAGCAATGGTAAATAATGTCGGAGTTTCGAAACCAGATGCAACAGTTTGTCCTTCTTCAACATCCTTGCTGGTTACGATACCATCGATCGGCGATGTGATTGTTGCATATGAAAGATTACGTTCTGCTTTGGCCAGTTCTGCCTTGCTCTGTTCGTATGAACTGCGTGAGCGTTGGTAGTTGTATAATGACTCTTCGTAATCTGTATCGCTGATAAGCTGTTTTTTATGGAGTTGTTCATTGCGTTCGTATTGCTTTTTCTGATATTCGTATTCAGCCTTCGCTCCGTTGTATGTAGCCTGTGCCGACTGGAGATCACTCAGAAGTGTCACTTTATCCATTTCGGCAATGACTTCGCCTTGCTTTACTACTGAATTATAGTCGATATATATTTTGTCGATGATACCTGAAACCTGAGTACCTACTTCTACTTCTGTTACAGGCTCTATCGTTCCGGTAGCTGTGATAGAATTGCTAACGTTTCCTTTCTGTACTTGTTCTGTGACAAAGTCGATCTTGTTTTTCGCTTTTGTTCCACCGAATATCCAGCATCCTCCAGCTATAATGATGATGGCAGCTGCTGTAATGATGATTGTTTTTTTATTCTTCATATTCAAATTTTTTATAGTTCTATTTTATTCCCTGCATAGAAATTGAGCAGTGTTCTGTTTAATATAGCCATATACTTGGCTTGTACCCGTTGTTGCTGTGCACTGAGTAAGTTATTTTTTTCTGTAAGGAGCTCTACTGTATTTTTCATTCCCAGATTGAATTGCTCGCTAACCATATCGAAGCTTGTCTGACTGCTTTCCACTTTACTCTCGGCAGCAGCGTATTGTTCTTGGGCATTCAGTGCATCCAGCCATAATGTTTCTATCGTGCTGTATAATTCTTTTTGTTTGCTTTGCAGCTCATACTGGCTGTTGCTGTATTGTAATCTTGCTTTCTGTACGTTGCTCTTGTTCTGTCGGTTATCGAATATGGGGATGCTCAAGCTGATTCCTATCATATTGTTCCAGCCGTACTTCATCTGCTGTGCCCAGTTATTAGTACTGGCGCTGTTTGTCGTACTTGAGCTGGAAGCAGATAAACTGATAGTTGGATAGTATCCAGCTTTAGCAACCGAAATACCTAATTTAGCGTTTTCAATGCTCAGTTGGCTGCTTTGTATTTCCGGACGGGTAGCCAGTGCAGTCTGATAGATGTCTGTCTGGCTTGGCAATACTTCCATCACGTGCTCATCATTCAGTGTGGGGAGTGCCAGCTTCATTTCTGCTGTACCATCCAGTTCCAATAACTGTTTCAGTTGTAATTTATAGTTGCGCAAGGAGCTTTCGGCAGTAACCAGCTGATATTTGTCATTGCTTACCTGTGCTTCAAGTTGTGCAAGGTCTGCTTTAGAAATACTTCCTTCTTTGAATAATTCTTGAGCCCGGTTGAATGTAGCAGTACTCACTTCTAGCGTATTTTTGTTTATGTTGATAGATTCATCTGCATATAGAATCTGAATAAACAGTTTGGCTATTTCTTCTTGTAGCGTATTCTCGGTTTCTGTGACGGCAAGCCCAGCAATATCCCGGTTTGTTTTTTCCTGTTTGATGGTGTTCAGTCGCTTGCCGCCATTCCATAGCGTCCATTGAGCATTAAGACTGTAGTTCCCGTTGTAGGTCGTCTTATTATCACTGGTAATAATTTCCGTGCCGCTTACCGTAGCACTCTGTTCCTGATAAGGGCGGTTGATCATGTTGTGCCCGGTGCTGAATGATAAACTTGGGAAAAGATTAGCCTTTGCACTTTTTACATCTATTTCACTCTCTTGCAACGAGATCTTATTCTGCTGCAACTGAATGTTTTTCTCAAGTGCGTAATTGATACAATCTTCCAGAGTCCATTCTTTCTCTTCCTGGGCATAAAGAGGAGAGGCTGCCGAAAGGATTGCAATTAAACATAGTGCTTGTTGTTTCATATTCTGTTTATTTAATTTTCTAATGCAAAAATACATTATACTATATATCGGCTCAAATGAACTAGATTAACCCTGATTTTATCAAGACAAAGGCTTGTTTTTTACCGATAAAAGACTTTACTTTGTAATCATTATAAAAATAAACTATGATTAAAAACTGTATCATTCGAATTTGGGAGTTTTATCGGGATGGATTTCGGAAAATGACGCTCGGCCGTACACTCTGGATGCTGATTTTGGTCAAGCTCTTTATTATGTTTTTTATTCTGAAGCTATTTTTCTTTCCTTCTTTTCTGAAGGATAAAACGGATGAGGAAAAACAGCAGTATGTAGGTTCAGAGCTTATAAATCGTTCAAGTAATTCAATTATTAAATAAAACTAGAAATTTATGTTAGAAAGTATTGACACATCGATGGTGGATTGGTCAAGAGCCCAGTTTGCCTTAACTGCCATGTATCATTGGCTATTTGTGCCGCTAACGTTGGGATTGGCTGTTATTATGGGGTTAATGGAAACACTTTATTATGTTTCCGGCAATGAATTCTGGAAGCGGACAGCCAAGTTCTGGATGAAGTTGTTTGGAATTAATTTTGCGGTGGGAGTTGCTACCGGACTGATTCTGGAATTTCAATTTGGAACTAACTGGAGCAACTATTCGTGGTTTGTAGGAGATATATTCGGAGCTCCTCTGGCCATTGAAGGAATCGTAGCGTTTTTCATGGAGGCTACTTTTATAGCCGTAATGTTTTTTGGGTGGAATAAAGTGAGCAAAAAGTTTCATCTGGCATCTACCTGGCTGACCGGATTGGGAGCAACTTTCTCTGCCTGGTGGATTTTGGTTGCCAACTCATGGATGCAGTATCCGGTAGGTATGGCATTTAATCCCGAAACAGTACGCAACGAGATGATGAATTTCGCTTCGGTAGCCTTTTCACCAGTAGCTGTTATGAAGTTTTTGCATACAGTGCTCAGCAGTTGGATATTGGGAGCAGTGTTTGTTATCGGTGTCAGTGCGTGGTATCTGTTGCGTAAGCGTGAAAAGGAGTTTGCTGTAGCCAGCATTAAGATTGCGGCAGGAGTGGGATTGTTTGCAGCGTTGGTTACTGCTTTTTCCGGTGATAAATCTGCTTATCAGGTAGCCAAGTATCAGCCAATGAAACTGGCTGCTATGGAAGCTCTTTACGATGGAGGTACTCATGAACCGCTTACTGTGGTAGGCAGTCTTAAGATTCCAGAAATGTTGTCATACCTGGCAACGCATGATGTAGCTGGATATGTTCCGGGAATCAATAATATTTTGTTGGGAGGATATACGCTTCCAGACGGTTCTCAGGCACTTTCTGTTATGGAAAAAATGGAAAGAGGAAAACTGGCTATCAGTGCCCTTGCCGATTTCCGTCAGGCAAAGGAAGAAAAAAATGAGGAAGGTATGCAGCGTGCCCGTCAGGTGCTGGATGAAAACATGCCTTATTTCGGATATGGATATATAAAAGATCCTAATTCGATCGTTCCGAATGTATGGTTGTCGTTCTGGTCATTCCGTGTAATGGTTGGACTGGGCATGTATTTCATCGCATTTTTTATTTTGATATTGGTTCTGACATGGAAACATCAGTTGTCGAAAGCCAGCTGGCTGCATTGGATTGCACTTTGGAGTATTCCGTTGGCTTATATTGCCAGTCAGGCCGGATGGATTGTTGCCGAAGTAGGACGCCAGCCTTGGGCTATACAAGACCTGCTTCCTGTGAATGCTGCAATTTCCAGACTGGAAACCGGTTCGGTACAGACAACTTTCTTCATCTTCCTGATTATGTTTACAGTGCTGCTGATTGCTGAAATAGGTATTATGCTGAAAGCTATCAAGAAAGGTCCGGAAGAGGTGTAAATAAACGATAAGTCAACTATTACTTAAATAATAGAATTTATGGATTCAACATATATTTTTTTACAGAACTATTGGTGGTTTCTGGTTTCTTTGCTGGGAGCTTTGTTGGTATTTCTGCTGTTTGTTCAGGGAGGAAACTCTTTACTGTTTCGTTTAGGGCAGACGGAAGAAGAGCGGACTTTGATGGTAAATTCTACCGGTCGTAAATGGGAGTTTACCTTTACTACACTGGTAACTTTTGGAGGAGCCTTTTTTGCCTCTTTCCCTTTGTTTTACAGTACAAGCTTCGGGGGAGCATATTGGCTATGGATGATTATTCTGTTCAGTTTTGTGCTACAGGCTGTCTCTTATGAGTTTCAGTCAAAGTTAGGTAATTTGCTGGGTAAGCGTACTTATCAGTATTTTCTGGTGATAAATGGAATTGTGGGACCTGTGTTGCTGGGAGCGGCTGTGGCTACATTCTTCAATGGCTCAAACTTCATTGTCAGAAAAGCTAATATGGCCAATGAAATGATGCCTGTCATCAGTCGCTGGGCAAACGGCTGGCATGGATTAGACGCTTTTGGTGATCCCTGGAATTTGATTTTAGGGCTGGCTGTATTTTTCCTGGCACGTCTGTTGGGTAATATGTATTTCATCAATAATATTCGTCATGAAGGACTGATTCTTCGTTGCCGGCGCCAGCTGATTTCAGATGCAGTACCTTTCCTGTTGTTTTTTCTGGCTTTTGTTATCCGTACGTTGCTGAAGGATGGGTTTGCTGTAGATGCAGAAACACAGACCATTGTTATGGAACCTTATAAATACTTCAACAATTTGCTGGCTATGCCTTATCTGCTGATATTGTTTTTGGTGGGAGTTATCGGTGTATTGTTTGGTCTGGTAAAAAGTATTCTCAGTGCTACATATACGAAGGGCATCTGGTTTGCAGGAACAGGTACGGTGCTTACCGTATTGGCATTGTTACTTTGTGTAGGATATAACCATACCGCTTATTATCCTTCAACAGCCGATTTGCAGAGTTCGCTGACGCTTGCCAACAGCTGTTCCAGTAAATTTACGCTGACCACTATGGCATATGTTTCTATTCTCGTACCGTTTGTTTTGGCTTACATAGTTTATGCATGGAGAGCTATAGACAGCAAGCCGATTACGGTAGACGAAATGAAAGAAGACGATCATGCGTATTAATTCTGACGGGAAATATTAAATAAATATGGCTGCTCCGAAACAGGATGAAGAAGACCTTAAACGGAGCGGGTGACAATAAAAAATCAGCCTCCAGTGAGTTACGCCGGAGGCTGATACTATTTTCAAAGTTATCAATCTTGCATGAGTAAATACTTACTTTTGTGAAGCCGGACATTGCTTGCAAGGTGCCGGAGCTTCTCCCATCTTAGCTTTAGGACCTTGTGGGCACTGAGGCTTATTTATACAAGGACGATGAGGACGTTTAGGACCGTTGTCTTTGAATAAAACTTCTACCTGACGGATATTCAGGATCTTTTTAAACTTCTTGTAATAGGTTTCCTGAGTTTCCACAAGCTTTTTGCGAGCAGCAAAGCGGTCTTGCATCATCTGGTCTATTTCTGCATCAGTCAATTCTTTCTTTTCTCCTTTCTGTAGTTGCTTTGGAGCCGGCTTGCATTCTTTCATAGCTTCCAGATACTCTTTGTACAACGGGGCAAATTTTGCAGCGGTTTCTTCATCCAGAAGAAGACGTTTCTGTGCTTTCTTTACTTGCATTTCGATCCGTTGTTCCGGTGTAAGTTTCTTTTCTTTCTGACCGGGTTGTGCCAATATTATGCCGCAACTCATCATGGTAGCCATCATCAGTGCTGTGAATAAACGTTTTGTTTTCATTGTTGTTGTAATTTGGGTTTATACTAAAATCATTTTTAGCGCGCTTTCTGGTGTTATGACAGAAAGAAAGCAGAAAGGTTTATCGGGAATAACAAATTTTAGTATTTCCTGTTTATTCAAGAGAAAAGTCAGCCTCGCGGCAGATTGTAATATCTTCTCCGCTCACAGGGTGGATAAAGCTTAGTTCGGCGGCATGAAGATATAGTCGGTCTGCACGTTTTCCATACAGTTCGTCGCCCACAATGGGACAGGCCAGTCCTTGTGGATGAGCAGCATGTACGCGCAGTTGATGGGTACGTCCGGTAAGCGGATAGAACGCTATCAGCGTTTTCCCGTTTTTCCGTTCCAGCACCTTGTAGCGGGTGATGGCTGGTTTGCCATATTCGAAACTTACCATTTGTCGCGGGCGGTCGTGAAAGTTCAGACAAAGCGGCAGGCTGATAGTTCCTTCATCAGTGTTGACTATGCCGGACAGCACAGCTGTGTAACGCTTTTTAATCTCTCTTCCGCAAAATAAAGCCTGTAGCTTTTGATGCGTATCTTTGTCTTTTGCTGCAAGCAGTAAGCCGGATGTTGCCATATCCAACCGATGTACAAGCATAGGACCTGTTGCTTCCGGATAGCGTTCGTGCAGAAACTGGTATACCGAGTTCAGTGCTTCTTTGCCGGGTACGGATAACATACCGGCAGGCTTGTTGACCACAACCAGCCAGTCGTCCTCATAAACAATTTCAGGCTTAGTGTCCTGGTGTATGTTTTCTGCCAATGGGTTCTTTTCCACTTGCAAGCCGACAAGCATATGTTTCAGGATGGGTTCACACTTTCCCTTACAAGAAGGGTAGAAGTGCCCTGCATGCCTTATCTCTTCTTTTGGCGATTTCCCCCACCAGAATTCTCCCATAGCAAGTGGCTTTAGTTGGTGCAGATAAGCATATTGCAACAGCTTGGGTAACGCACATTCGCCTGTTCCGGCTGGAGGAGCTCCTTGTGGTGTATCTTTAAATAGCTCACATAAGTCTTTTACTTCTCCTTTGGCATTCAGCATACGAAATTGTTCGAACAGCTTTTGTTGCAGGGCGGCAGAACGTACTTTGCGTTCCTGTTTCAATTGACAGATCAGCTGCTCCATATGTTTCAGCTCTTCCTCCTGCTGCTGTGTTTCTTCCTTCAGCTTTTTCTCCAGTCGTTTGTATTCAGCCTTTTGAAACTGACTCTCACGGATCAGGTTTTTCTGCTCTTCTTCACTGATACCTTCAGCACGCCGTTGTTCACGCGCGAGTTTAGCTTCTTTCATTTGCTGTTTGGCGTCAGCCAATGTCTGGCTGGCTTGAGCCTGACATGCTGCCAGCCTTGAGCGCATGTCTTTCAGTTGCTGGCTATCTTCCAGTTCCTTAATCTGTTTGTTGATTGCAGAAATGTTTGCTTCTTCGATGCGAAAGAAACCGTCTGGCTGTAACAGATCATATACGGGAGGTACAAAAAACTGGTGTAAGTTACTGCCTGCAAGATTCCCGGAGAATGCAGCCAGATAGCCGACTTTTTCATCAGGAGTCTGCACAATCAGTACCCCGAACATTTTTCCTGCTGACAATTCTTCAGTCCAGTCTGTTCGTGAAGCTATATAATTCTGCACCTCGTGCGCAGCTTTGACTGTTAATGGGTGAGGAGTATAATGAAAAGGAAAAGTAAATTCCGACGGAAGCTCTATTCCGTCGGAATCAATATTCAGATAATGTATTTTATCGTCTATGAAGTCTGTCATACAAAAAATTATTCCAGTTCACGCTGACGGCAGAAGCATTCGCCGAATTTTTCATCTACGTTTTCTATCGCTTCCTTGAAGATACCATAAACAGCCGATCCTGATCCGCTCATTGAAGCATAGACTGCTCCCAGATCGTACAATTTATCTTTGATAGCTGCGATTTCCGGATATTTCTGGAATACACTGTATTCAAAATCATTCTTCATACAGTCTTTCCATGTTTCTATCGGGCGTTTGATAATCTCTTTCAATGAAACTTCCGGATGTTGAGGTTTGATACATGCAAAAGCATCACGTGTAGAGACGAATATATTCGGTTTTACTAGTACGAGATAATAACCCTTCAGTGAAAGCTCTATAGGTTCGAATATATTTCCGATACCAGACGCAAAGACCGGTTTGTTCTTGATGAAGAATGCGCAGTCTGCTCCCAGGCGTGCAGCATATTCTTCCATTTTCTCTTCGCTTATTCCAAGCTTGAATTTTTCATTCAGCAGTTTTATCATAAAAGCAGCATCAGCCGATCCGCCACCCAATCCGGCACCAGTCGGAATGTGCTTAAACAGATGAATGTCTACCGGAAGCATCTGGTAATTTTCTGCTTTCAGCAGATTGTATGCTTTAATAACCAGATTATCCTCAAGGTTTCCTTCGATAACAGTTCCGCTTGTATGAATCTTATAAGGAAGATCAGAACCTTCCAGACGATTCACTTCCAGCGCATCTTGCAGCTTGATAGGATAAAAGACAGTTTCCAGATTATGGTATCCGTCCGGACGCTTCTCTACGACGTTTAGTCCGAGATTTATTTTTGCATTAGGAAAAGTAATCATATCGTTAAATTTTGTTTTTTCAAAGATAGTGTAAAGTTTTTAAAATCTGCATCCATTTCCGGAAAATATACATCAGATGAGGGTAAAACATTATAGCCTGTGCCATGTACAATAAAGTTTGGCATGCCCGCCATTATGGAAATAAGAATCATTTTTTCTATCTTTGCACAATTAAAATCTAAAAGAGAGAAATGGCAGAAACGAGAAGAACTACCCGTGTCCCGAAGGCTACCAAAACGAAGCCGGTTGATGAATACGGACATTTGCAGCCACAGGCTCCCGAACTGGAGGAAGCTGTGCTGGGTGCATTGATGATTGAGAAGGATGCATATTCGCTAGTCAGTGAAATCCTCCGTCCTGAGTCTTTTTACGAACACCGCAATCAGTTGATTTACGCCGCGATTACCGATCTGGCAATACAGCAGAAACCGATTGATATCCTGACGGTGACAGAACAGCTTCGTTCGCGTGGTGACCTGGACGAAGTGGGAGGACCTTTTTATATCACTCAGTTAAGTGGTAAGGTAGCTTCTTCTGCCCATATCGAATATCATGCTCGTATCATCGCCCAAAAGTTTCTGGCACGCGAGCTGATCTCTTTTACCAGCAACATCCAGACAAAGGCGTTCGACGAGACTCAGGATGTAGACGATCTGATGCAGGAAGCCGAAGGAAAACTCTTCGAAATCTCGCAGCAGAACATGAAGAAAGACTATACGCAGATTAATCCTGTCATTCAGGAAGCGTATGAGATGCTTCAGAAAGCAGCGGCAAGAACCGACGGTTTGAGTGGTTTGTCGAGTGGTTTCCATCAGCTCGACAAGATGACTTCCGGCTGGCAGAATTCCGACCTTATTATTATTGCTGCCCGTCCGGCGATGGGTAAGACAGCATTCGTACTCTCTATGGCGAAGAATATGGCCGTAAACAATAAAGTTCCCGTTGCATTGTTCTCTCTGGAAATGAGTAACGTACAGTTGGTGAACCGTCTGATTGTGAATGTGTGCGAGATCCCCGGTGAGAAAATCAAGAGCGGTCAGCTCGCTCCTTACGAATGGGGACAGCTCGACTATAAGATAAAGGAACTGTACGATGCTCCGCTTTATGTTGACGATACACCTTCCTTGTCTGTATTTGAGTTGCGAACCAAAGCACGCCGACTTGTACGTGAACATGATGTAAAGATTATCATTATCGACTACCTTCAATTGATGAATGCCAGCGGTATGTCATTCGGAAGCCGTCAGGAAGAAGTAAGTACCATCTCACGTTCGTTGAAAGGACTTGCCAAAGAGTTGAATATCCCTATCATCGCCCTGAGTCAGTTGAACCGTGGTGTGGAAAGCCGTGAAGGTATCGACGGAAAGCGTCCTCAGTTGAGCGACTTGCGTGAATCGGGAGCCATCGAGCAGGATGCTGATATGGTATGCTTCATTCACCGTCCGGAGTATTACAAGATTTATACCGATGAAAAAGGAAACGACCTTCACGGTATGGCAGAAATCATTATTGCCAAGCATCGTAACGGTGCGGTAGGCGATGTGCTGTTACGCTTCCGCGGCGAGTTTGCCCGCTTCCAGAATCCAGATGACGAAATGATCGTGCCGATGCCGGGTGAAGAAAGTGCAGCTCCTGTACTCCGTTCGAAAATAAACAGCGGCGGCGGACAATCGTTTGTTCCTCCTCCAGTAGAGATGGCTCCGCAACCCGAAAATCCGTTTGGTGCTCCGGTTCCGGATGTGCCGTTCTGATGCGTACATCCGTATGATAAGAAGGCGGAAAATAAAGTAATTTATTTGGATATCTGTCTTTGAGTGAACGTAAAAAACTCCCTGCACTCATATTCTATCCCAAATATTTATATTACATTTGCACGACAATTTAAGAAATACATAAAACTATACATATATGAATATCTCGTATAATTGGCTGAAAGAATATGTCAACTTCGATTTGACACCCGATGAAGTGGCAGCCGCACTTACTTCCATTGGTCTGGAAACAGGCGATGTAGAAGAAGTTCAATCGATAAAAGGAGGATTGGAAGGGCTTGTTATCGGCGAAGTGCTGACTTGCGAACCGCATCCAAATTCAGATCACATGCATATCACTACCGTTAATTTGGGACAGGGCGATCCTGTTCAGATTGTTTGTGGAGCTGCAAATGTAGCTGCCGGACAAAAGGTAGTAGTTGCAACACTCGGAACCAAACTGTACGACGGTGATGAGTGCTTTACCATCAAGAAGTCAAAGCTTCGCGGCGTTGAGTCGAACGGTATGATTTGCGCTGAAGACGAAATCGGTATCGGTACAAGCCACGAAGGTATCATTGTACTTCCTGAAGATGTTGTACCGGGAACTCTTGCCAAAGACTATTATAATATCAAGAGCGATTACGTGCTGGAGGTAGATATTACTCCTAACCGTTCGGATGCCTGCTCTCACTATGGTGTTGCACGCGATTTGTATGCATGGTTGATTCAGAACGGACGTCAGGCAACATTGAAACGTCCTTCGGTAGATGCATTCAAGGTCGACAATCACGATATGAACATTGAAATTGTGGTAGAAAATACTGAAGCTTGTCCCCGTTATGCAGGTGTTGCTATCAAGAACGTAACAGTAAAGGAAAGTCCCGAATGGTTGCAAAACAAACTGCGTCTTATCGGTGTACGTCCTATCAACAATATTGTCGATATTACCAATTACATTCTTCATGCATACGGTCAGCCGATGCACTGCTTCGATGCTGACAAAATTAAAGGTGGTAAGATTGTAGTAAAAACTTGTCCCGAAGGAACTAAGTTCGTTACTTTGGATGAAGTAGAACGTAAGCTTTCTGACCGTGACCTGATGATCTGTAATGCAGAAGAACCGATGTGTATCGCCGGAGTATTCGGTGGACTCGATTCTGGAACTACAGAAACAACAAAAGATGTATTCCTCGAAAGTGCATATTTCCATCCTACATGGGTACGTAAAACTGCACGCCGTCACGGGTTGAGCACAGACTCTTCTTTCCGCTTCGAACGTGGTATCGATCCTAATGGTACTATTTACGCACTGAAAGAAGCAGCCCTGCTGGTAAAAGAACTTGCCGGCGGTGAGATTGCATCCGAAATAAAAGACAACTATCCTGCACCTATAGCTGACTTCCCGGTAGAGCTTTCTTATGAATATACTAACGCTTTAATCGGAAAAGTTATTCCGGCAGAAACAATCAAGAGCATTGTAACCAGCCTCGAAATGAAGATCACTGGTGAAACACCCGAAGGACTGTCATTGCTGGTACCGGCATATCGTGTAGATGTTCAGCGTCCGTGCGATGTAGTAGAAGACATTCTTCGTATCTATGGCTACAACAATGTAGAAATACCTACATCTGTGAAGTCAAGCTTAAGCGTAAAAGGCGATGTAGACAAGTCTGTAAAACTTCAGAATCTTGTTTCAGAACAGCTGGTTGGTTGTGGATTCAATGAAATAATGAACAACTCTCTTACTGCTGCTACTTACTACGAAGGTCTGGAAACTTACAAGCCTGAAAATCTGGTACAGTTGATGAATCCATTGAGCAACGACCTTAACGTAATGCGTGCTACACTGTTGTTCGGTGGTTTGGAAAGTATCCAGCACAACGCCAACCGTAAGAATGCTGACTTGAAGTTCTTCGAATTCGGTAACTGCTATCACTTCAATGCTGAAAAGAAGAATCCGGAAAAAGTTCTTGCTGCTTATTCAGAAGAACTGCATTTAGGTTTGTGGATTACCGGTAAGCGTGTAAGCAACTCTTGGGCACATCCTGATGAAAACACTTCTGTATACGAGTTGAAAGCATACGTATTGAATATCTTCCGTCGTCTGGGAGTAAACTTCGGTGGACTGGTATTCGGAAACCTGACCGACGATATTTATTCTGTAGCTATATCAGTACATACACGTGGAGGTAAATTGCTGGCAACTTTCGGTGTGCTGCATAAGAAAATACAGAAAGCCTTCGATATCGACAACGAAGTTTATTATGCTGACCTGAACTGGAAAGAACTGATGAAAGCTATCAAGAACAATACGGTAGCTTATAAAGAAATCTCTAAGTTCCCGGCAGTAAAACGTGATCTTGCTTTGCTGATCGACAAGAAGGTACAATTTGCCGAAATCGAAAAGATAGCTTACGAAACAGATAAGAAATTACTGAAGAGCGTAGAACTGTTCGACGTTTACGAAGGTAAGAATCTGGAAGCCGGCAAGAAGAGTTATGCGGTAAGCTTCATGCTTCAGGATGAAAATGCTACACTGAACGACAAGCAGATCGACAAGGTAATGCAGAAGCTGATTGCTAACTTGCAGAACAAGCTGGATGCCAAACTGAGATAATTAAGAAAACAACAATTATAAAAAACATATTAAAACATAAATCCAATGGGAAGAGCGTTTGAATATAGAAAAGCTACTAAGCTGAAAAGATGGGGTCACATGGCCAAAACATTTACAAGACTGGGTAAACAAATTGCTATTGCTGTAAAAGCTGGCGGTCCGGAACCGGAAAACAACCCGGCATTACGTTCAGTTATCGCAACTTGTAAGCGCGAAAACATGCCGAAGGATAATATCGAACGCGCAATCAAGAACGCAATGGGTAAAGACCAGAGCGAATACAAAGGAATGACATACGAAGGATACGGCCCTCACGGAGTTGCTGTATTTGTTGATACACTGACAGACAATACAACACGTACCGTTGCCGATGTACGTTCTGTATTCAACAAGTTCGGCGGAAACTTGGGAACAACTGGTTCTTTGGCTTTCTTGTTCGATCACAAATGTGTCTTCACATTCAAGAAGAAAGATGGTGTAGACATGGAAGAACTGATTCTCGATCTGATTGACTACAACGTAGAAGACGAATTCGATGAAGATCCGGAAGAAGGTACAATTACTATCTATGGTGATCCGAAGAGCTACGCAGCAATTCAGAAGCATCTGGAAGAATGTGGTTTCGAAGATGTAGGTGGTGACTTTACATACATTCCTAACGACTTGAAGGATGTAACTCCTGAACAGCGTGAAACCATCGACAAGATGATAGAACGTCTGGAAGAGTTTGATGACGTTCAGACTGTATATACAAACATGAAACCTGAAGAGGTAGAAGAATAATATTACCCATCATTTCATTCCGGATAAAGCGGCAGAGCAGGCAGTGAAAACAGCCATTATAAGAATGCCCGGCTTTGTCCGGAATGTTTTTTTATAGCAGCAAAAACTTCAACATCATGAAAATAAATTACAGAACACAAGGTACATGCAGCAGTAATATCGAGATAGAGGTAGAAAATGACATCATCACAGACGTACATTTCACAGGAGGCTGCAACGGAAATCTAAAAGGAATCAGTTCTCTTGTCAAAGGAATGAAAGTAGACGATGTAATCAGCCGGTTAGAAGGAATTCATTGCGGCAACAAATCTACTTCCTGCCCCGATCAGTTATGCAAGGCATTGCGTGCCATGAAAGCATAATACACAGCAATCTGCAATTATAAATACATCTCCACTTCTCATGAATATTTTGATTATCAACGGAAGCCCGCGCATTCACGGAAATATCTCTGCCATGCTGGATGCCATTCGCGAGGAAGCAGAACAAAGAGGAGCAGAAGTCACTACCATCTTAGTTTCCCGATTGCAGGTAAAACCCTGTACCGGCTGTATGACCTGCCGTGAAACTCACCATTGTGTATTGCCCGAAGACGATGCACAGTGTGTACTTGCTGCCATAAAAAGCTGCGATGTGCTGGTTGTAGGAGCACCCTGCTATTGGGGAAATATGCCCGGGCAGTTGAAAATCATCTTCGATCGTATCGTATACGGCATGATAGGAGAAGATACCCGTGGGCTGCCTCTGCCGCTTCATAAAGGCAAAAAAGCCATATTAATAAGTACAAGCACTACACCTTTCCCTTTCAATATCCTGTTTGGGCAAAGCCGTGGCGCAATAAAAGCTATGCGTGAGATCTTAAAATGGAGCGGTTTCAAAGTCGTATCGGCTATTGAACTTGGTGGAACCAGACAGCATCCGGCAGGAGAGAAAGTGCTGAACCGTTGCCGGAAAGCAATTAAAAAATACATGTAGATATGGCAGAGACTGACAACTCCCATAATCTTCGCAACAGACTTCTTGGGCGAATCCACGAAAACGACATTCATGAGTTGTGTCATGTTATCCAGTGCTGCGAAGATCATTCCTTACTCGAACAGCTTTACACTCTGCTCTTCGACAGCGAGAAAAGAGTTGCTGATAATGCAGCCTGGCTGTTCACTCATCTCGATGCAGCCCATCAAGGCTGGTTATACCCCAAATGCGACGAACTGATGCAAGAAGCCATGAGTACATCCAGTGAAACAAAACGCCGGTTACTGCTTACGCTGCTTGCAGCCCAGCCATTATGTGAAGACAATCTCCGTACCGACTTTCTCGATTTCTGCATGAACCAGATGATATCTTCCGGAAGCTCCGTAGGAGTCCGGGCGCTAAGCATGAAGCTTTCCTATCTTCTATGCAGATTATATCCCGAGCTTCTGGCTGAATTCAGTTCCGCACTCGAGATGCTGGACGATACCTCCCCGTTAACTCCCGCCTTGAGAGTTGTCAGAAAGAACATTCTGAAAAAGATACACTGAAAACAGATATACACCTTTATCGTTCTTTTCTTGTGAATGAAGAGAAAAATCCTTATCTTCAGGCAGTTGGTTAAATGTATGCTGCTATGGGAACTTTAGGATGTATAAACGATATGATGCAGCGCGATAAGGAAAACCGCGAACTGCGAAAAGTCGGCAAAAAACGTATGAGCGAAACTCATGGTCGTTTGCTGGGACTTATCGGCAAGCGTCGTTCGTCTGACATTTCACCCGAAAAACTAGAACAGATTCAGGCCGAAACAGAAGTACGGACTGCGTGGGAACGAAAGAGTTATTTTCGAGGAAAGTTAATATTTATTACCATTGTAGCTGTGGTTTCTCTATTGATATGGCTGGTGATTTTGTGGCTTTCGTAGAGAGTGCTGTTTTGTGATTCCGATATTTTACTTTCTTTTTGTAAGTATTCCTTCTATTTATTCAACAGGCAATCCGAAGAAAATTCCCCTTCCGTCAGTAATATAAGGAGATTTTTATTCGTTTTTCACTCTTGAAAGATGCTTTATGGCAGTAAATGAGGCAAAGAAAGACGGTGAAAAAACAGCGAAAACATGCTGAAAGATTAATGAAAAGATGCCGGAAAAAAATAAAAACTTCCTGATGTTTTTCCTCTATTCCCATATTGCGGTGAAAAAGGTCCTATTATGGACACTCCGGAAAGATCTTTTTTATCTCTTAAAGACATTCAAGCACTGTTTTTCTTTTAGCAGAAAGTCAGTTTTTATAGGTCCATTCTCTTTGAAAGCAATCTGCTGAGGCACTATCGGAAAAATACATCTGCCAGTTTAGCTGCTTTGCTTGCTTTCTGAAAAAAATCTGCCTTATGAGAATCAGAAATTAATTTCAGCACCCTGGGGAGTAACCGAAAAAGAGATTCTCAAAAGGCAGAAATGTCATTTTGACAAAAAGTAAATTGATATGGATGATATAAATTGTAGCTGTCTGACAGAAAGTGTACGCAAATATTTTTATCAATATCCTTTCTTGTTGTGAGGCTGAGCTATCCGGTAACTTATATACGTTTTTCCTCTTCTTATTTTAAAGAGTAATTCCTGTCTGTCTTTCCTGGTCATTTTCGAGTGAATATTTACACAAAATTCGTACGTTTCACCTTTTTTCAAGTCAGGAAGGAGGAGCTTGCTTACCCTCTTGTTTTTGTAATATACATAAAAGAATGCTTTTTTGAGCTTCTTTTCGTCGTTGTTGCAGACTTTTATTTTCAGTCTTTTTCCCTCAGGCAACGTTCCGAATACGGGCGGATAAATTGCAACTTCGTCCAGCCGGTGATTTTCATCGTTTGTCTCTACTACCTCAAAATAACTTTTACACGATACATTTTGGGCATATAGTCCGCTTCCGCAGCATATAGCCAGCAGGAAAGCAAGTAATAATATTCCTTTTTTCATTTTTTGTGTCCTATTTGTTCTTGCCTATGTCTGTTTGTATAAACTGCCTTAAAGTTAAAAATAATATTGGCTTGTTGTAACAGGTTTTAGCTTTCCCCTTGCTCTTTTAAGCGTTTTTTTAAGACTGTTTGCTTTTGTTTCACAGAGGCGGAATCGAGAGAAAATTACTATATTCGCACTCATTCAGTCAAGGATGATATAAACCTTGCATTATTTCGATATACAATAGTAAAAAAATGAGACTTACATATATTTTTCACAGTGGCTTTGCCATCGAAACAGATCGGTGCATCCTGATATTCGACTACTGGATGGACCCGGAGGGCATTGTACCTCAGCTGCTAAAAACTGAGAAGCCAGTGTACGTGTTCTCCAGTCATTTTCACGAAGACCATTTCAACCGGGAAATCTTTTCGTGGCGGCAAACGAGGTCCGATATCATCTATATCCTCTCGAAAGATATCCTGAAACATCGCCGGGCACAGAAAGAAGAAGCCGATGTCTGGCTTGCTAAAGGAGGTACATGGAGCGACGGACTGATTCGTGTGGCGGCAACTGGAAGCAACGACAGCGGTGTGTCGTGGATAGTGGAAACTGATGGCAGGCGTATCTTCCATGCAGGCGACCTGAATAACTGGTACGCCCGTTTCCTGACCGATGATTATCGGGGCGGGCTGGTCTACAGCGCCGAATTCGGTATCGATGTCAATCCCGAGAAAGAAGAAAAACGCTTTTTGGGAGAACTGAAAGACATCCGAAAAATAACGGACACTTTCAGCGTGGCAATGTTTCCGGTAGACGGCCGTATCGGTAACGGATATACCCGTGGCGCCCGTCAGTTTATCGACACGTTTCAGGTAGGACTGCTCGTTCCCATGCACTTTTTGGCAAGTGGATTCGAGTCAGCCTGGCGTATGAAAGAGTTTACAGATGCTAAAAACATTCCTTTCTGGTGCATTAGCAGGGAAGGAGATAGTATTGAATTTTGAAGGGAAAAATAGTTTACATATTGAGATGAAGCAGATAGAAGTTGTAGCAGCAATAATTTGTCGTGAAGGAAAGTATTTTGCCACCCAGCGCGGCTATGGTGAGTTTAAGGACTACTGGGAGTTTCCCGGCGGAAAGATAGAGGCAGGCGAGAGCCGGGAGGAAGCCTTGAAGCGCGAGATACGTGAAGAACTGGATACGGAAATCAGTGTCGATACCTTCCTCACTACAGTAGAATGTGATTATCCAGCTTTCCACCTCACAATGCACTGCTTTCTATGCTCTATCCGTTCCGGTCATCTGGTGTTGAAGGAGCATGAAAACGCAACTTGGCTGAATCGGGAGGAACTGGGTACTGTGGACTGGCTTCCGGCGGATGTGGAGGTAGTGAAGAAGTTGGTGGGGAGAAATAATGTTGAAATAAAAGTAGAGAGGCAGGCGGTAATGTTTTAAATATTTATATCTTTGTGTATAGCGCAAAGAAACTGAGAATACAATAATATTAAATATTGGCTAAATAGCTTTTCTCTTTGGTGTTGAAATTTGATAAATGAAAAGAGAAAATGAGAGTTCCGAAGCAATTCAATAATATAACAGAACGTGTTATAGATGATTTGAAACAGGTATTGTCATCGGGCAATAGTCAAATCTCTATAGCGGCAGCCAGCTTTTCCATCTATGCTTATGAAGCCTTGAAGGAAGAACTGGAAAAGGTGGACTGTGTAAACTTTATTTTTACTTCACCGACATTCTATACGGATAAGTCCGAAAAGCAAAAAAGAGAATTCTATATTCCTAAATTAAATCGGGAAAGGAGTCTTTTCGGATCTGATTTTGAAATAAGGCTTCGAAACCAGCTTACTCAACGAGCCATAGCACGGGAATGTGCAGACTGGATTCGCAGAAAAGCACGATTCAAGACCAACATCACTCACGGCTCCATGAATACCTTCCTCAACATAAGGGAAGGTGAAGAAACCTATACTTATATGCCTTTTAACGAGTTTACCACTACCGAACTCGGGCTTGATAGAGGAAACAACATCTGCCCGATGGTGGTAGGTATGCCCGGTCATAGTTCTACAGATATGTTTCTGAAGAATTTTGCCGAGCTCTGGAAGGACAAAGAGAAGTTTCAGGATGTGACAGATAATGTTATAGAAAATATCGAAACCGTTTATAAGGAGAATGCACCAGCTTTTATCTATTTCATTACGTTATACAATATCTTCAATGAGTTTTTAGAAGACATCAGTGAGGATGTATTACCTAATGAAGCTACAGGATTCAAAAGTAGTGTTATATGGAATAAACTGTATAATTTCCAGCGTGATGCATCATTGGCAATCATAAACAAACTGGAAAAATACAACGGGTGTATTCTTGCTGATAGTGTGGGATTGGGAAAAACATTTACGGCTCTTTCAGTTATCAAGTATTACGAAAACCGAAACAGAAATGTATTGGTTCTTTGTCCCAAAAAGTTGAACGACAACTGGCAGACATTCCGCTCCAACTATAAAAATAATCCGGTATTGGCAGACCGTTTGCGTTATGACATTCTGTTTCATTCTGACCTGTCAAGGGATAAAGGTTTGAGTAATGGACTTGACTTGGAACGGGTGAACTGGGGAAATTATGATTTGATTGTAATAGATGAAAGCCATAATTTCCGCAATGGCGGTCGGTTTGATAATGAGGATGAAGATGATGATTTCAAGGAAAACCGTTATGCCCGGCTGATGAATAAAGTTATACGCAGTGGTGTAAAGACTAAAGTGCTTATGCTTTCCGCTACACCGGTAAACAACCGTTTCAGTGATTTGAAAAATCAGCTGCAACTTGCGTATGAAGGAAAGGCCGAGAATATAAATGATTTGCTTGATACCGGAAAGAGTATAGATAGTATTTTCAGAGATGCACAGACTGTTTATTCTAAATGGGCAAAATTGCCTCCGGAAAAGAGAACAACAGAGAAACTGGTAGATTCATTAAGTTATGATTTTTTCCAGTTGCTTGATGCAGTTACCATAGCCAGAAGCCGAAGCCATATCATCAAGTATTACAACACGAATGATGTGGGCAAATTTCCTGAACGTTTGTCACCAATATCACGCAGACCTAAGCTTACGGATTTGAACGATGCTATTACTTTTGCGGATATAGCAGAAATGCTTAACAGATTGAATCTTTCCATATATACACCTTCTCTGTTCATTTTTGAGAGTGAAAAAGGCAATTATGGAATAGATTATGAAGGCGAGGGGCTTACTGTAGATGGCCGTGAAAAAGGTATTCGGAAATTGATGGCTATCAACCTGTTGAAGCGTCTGGAAAGTAGCGTGAACTCTTTCCGTCTGACTTTGACAAGAATTCGTGATTTTATAAATGATTCTATTACTGCTATTGATAAATTCCAGGAAAGCGGTGCAGGAACAGTGGATGTAACTGACTTTTCAGAGGATTTTGATACTGAAGATAATGAAAATGATCCGTTTGTAGGCCGTAAATCAAAAATCAATCTTCGGGACATGGATTATGTTAGTTGGCGGCGTGATTTGAAAGCTGATTTGGAAGTGCTGGAACTGTTAATCCTTATGCTAAAGGATATTACGCCGGAACATGATACGAAACTGCAACAGCTGGTAGCAGACTTGAAAAACAAGTTTGAACATCCAATCAATGGTAGCAATAAGAAAGTGCTGATATTTACAGCATTTGCCGATACAGCTAATTATCTGTATGAACAGCTTTCCGGCAGGATTCTGAACGATTGTGGACTGCATACAGCTCTGATAACCGGCAGTACGGAAGGGAAATGTTCTTTGCCGAAACTGAAATGTACGTTCAATGATATATTAACCTACTTCTCTCCTTTGTCAAAAGACCGTGATGCCATTCATCCGAATGATACAAGGGAAATAGATGTACTGATTGCTACCGACTGTATCAGTGAAGGACAGAATTTACAGGACTGTGATTATCTGATTAACTACGATATACACTGGAATCCTGTACGCATCATTCAGCGTTTTGGCCGAATAGACCGTATCGGAAGCAAGAACGATGTGATCCAGTTGGTGAATTACTGGCCGGATATGGAACTGGATGATTACATCAAGCTGAAAGGTCGTGTAGAAAGCCGAATGAAGGCAACTGTTATTACCAGTACAGGGGATGATAATCTATTATCAGCTAATGAAAAAGGCGATTTGGAGTACCGTCGCAATCAGTTGAAGAAGCTTCAGAATGAAGTGGTAGATATTGAGGATATGGATGCAGGTGTCAATATTATGGACTTGGGACTGAATGAATTTCGTCTGGATTTATTGGCTAATCTGAAAGAGCATCCCAATATGGATTTGACACCGTTTGGGATGAGTGCTGTGGTCAATGCTTCCGAACTGGTAGAACCGGGCGTGATGTATGTGTTGAAGAACAAGAACAACGGTGTGAACATCGACCGTTCAAATCTGTTGCATCCGTTCTATATGGTTTATCTTTCGCATACAGGAACCGTTATCTGCGACCATCTGTCTCCTAAAAAACTACTTGATAAGATGCGTTATGCCTGTAAGGATAAGACAGAGCCGGATAAAGTGCTTTGTAAGCAGTTCAACAAGGAAACACGTGATGGAAAGAATATGCGTCATTACAGCGACCTGTTGCAATCGGCCATAGAAAGTATTATCACAGTGAAAGAAGAGAGTGATATAGACAGTCTTTTCTCTGTAGGTGAAACAAGTGCTTTGACCTATAACATTAAAGGACTGGATGATTTTGAATTGATTTGTTTTTTAGTGATAAAGTAATATGCCTATAATAAATTCAAATACTTTATTTCATTTTACTCGTAATATAAAATCCATTAATGGAATAATAAGAAATGGAGTACGTTTATCTTATTGCTACGAAGAATGTACAAAAGACTCTGGATTTGCTATTCCTATGATATGTTTTTGTGATATTCCTTTGTTGAGAACTTTAGAACATCGTAGAAAATACGGGAATTATATGGTTGGATTTGATAAGGAATATTTAATACAAAGTAATTTATTATTTCTTAATCCTGTACATTACTTAAACTCATTATTTCTTAGAAATATTGGGGATGACTTCTTTGCAACTCAATTAGACCTTATAAATCATTCGTTTTATAACGAATTAAATTTATATATAAAAAATAAAGGATACGAGCCTCTTCTCGAAAAATACGGGCTTGAAAAACTTATGCTTGCTAATGAAGATTTGAATTATAAAAAAGATCAAATATCTATGGCTGTAAATAAGTTTAGATACTCGATGGCTTTCTCGAAATTATATGCTTCAAATATTAAAGGCAAAGAAATAATAAACTACGACGAAAGAGAATGGCGATATATTTCTAATTTATATTCAGAAGATGAAAGTTTTGCACCTTGGGTTCCCCAAATATCAGAAAAAGAATTTAATGACAGTAGAAAAGATTTAAACTCAAGGCTATGGAATAATTCTAAGGCTTACATGTGTATAAATTCTAATGAAATTTGTAATGCCGTAAAATTTATTGTAGTTAAAAATGACAGACAAATTCCATCAATGATAAAGTTTATTCGTACATCAAAGAAAATATTTGGTACAGAGAATCTTTCATCGGAACACAGAGATTTACTCATAAGCCGTATCACTTCATTTGAACTTATAGAAAAGAATTTTTGAAACAATGGATAATATACTAAACTTCCCATCCACAACAATAGTCAATAAGCCAGTGCCTAAGAATGCGTTTTATGGAAGAAGTAATGATTCTTCATTGCGTGAATTTCTGACACGGGAGTTTGAAGGTATTGTATGGCTGTATAAACTTGCACCTGCTACACTCAATGTAGAGGATGGTGAATATGTGCATGAGATTGACGTGTTCTATTGCAGGATGAAAGAAGACAAGTACAGTATTAAGCCTTTCAGTGCAATGGATGAGTTACTGCCACGACATACGATTTTCATTATTGAGTACGGTGAAAAGTTTGATTTACTGATGCATCATAAAGAAATGTCAGTTGTTCATGGAGAACAGAAATGGAAGTGTGGTGTTGCCGAATTGAAACGGGATATACGAATTGATGCTGATACTCTGAATATACAGGGACAGTCTATGGATGCCGTTTATAACGGCTTGCTTAGTCAAATTTCAGGATTATCAGCATCTACAAACGAGGAATATAAAGAAAAGGTTGATGTACGTAAACAGATAGATAGTATTCAGAAACAGATTATGACGCTGCAAAAAAGAATAAAGGCCGAGAAGCAGTTTAACCGGAAAATGGAATTGAATACTGAGGTGCGTCAGCTTAGGAAAGAAATGACATTATTAACTGAAAAATTAAAAAAGAACAATATATAATCATGAAACCCAATAAATTAGAATTGAGCTCAGTTGACGGAACACAACTGAATTTGGAGGCTCTCTATCAGATAGCACCATCCTGCTTTACGGAAGTAAAGGATGATAAAACCGGTGAGTTACGCCGTGCAGTAAATTTTAAGACTTTGCGTCAATTGCTTGGCGATAATGCAGTGGAAGATGCGGATGAAATGTATCAGTTCACCTGGCCGGGTAAACAGGAAGCTCGCCGTGAGGCTGCACGCCCTACCACAAAGACTTTGCGTCCGGTGGTAGAGGATAGTGTGGATTGGGATCATACACAGAATCTGTATATCGAAGGTGATAATTTGGAAGTATTGAAGTTACTTCAAAAGTCCTATATGGGTAAAGTAAAGATGATTTATATTGATCCTCCTTACAATACAGGTAATGATTTTGTGTATGATGATGATTTTGCGGTTTCACAAGATGATTATGATTTATTTGCAGGAGATGTAGATGAATTAGGGAATCGCTATCGTAAAAATACAGATTCAAATGGTCGCTTTCATTCGGATTGGTGTACGATGATGTATCCACGGTTAATGGTGGCTCGTTCTTTGCTTACAGAAGATGGAGTTATTTTTATTTCTATTGGACAAGGAGAAGTTACGAATATAGTGAAAGAATGTGATGAAATCTTTGGCTCAACCAATAGAATCAGTATAGTATCCCGCCTTATGAAAAGTGGAGGAGGTAAAGGGCAATTTTTTTCACCTAATGTAGAGTATATTATTATTTATGCGAAAAGTATATCAAATGTAGAAGGTTTTAGGGAAGAAATTTCAGAGGAAGTAATAAAGAAGTTATATACATCAATAGAAACAGAAGGAGTACGTAAAGGAGAAAAATATAGACCTTTTGGATTATATCAATCTTCTTTAGATCCGCTAAGAGGATGTACAAATCAAAGGTATTATATAGAAGCTCCAGATGGAACATTATTAATTCCACCAGGAAAAACTATGCCAATTCAAAAAGAAGACGGCGCTATGGTTGCTCCAAAATCAAAAGAGGATAAGGTTTGGCGATGGTCAAGAGATAGGTATTTACAAGAAAAAGCTAATAATAATATTGAGTTTAAAAAATCAGATGGAGTTCTGATTGATTCTGAGGGGTATCCTGCTAAATGGAATGTTTATACAAAAATATGGCTAACAGATAGACAAGAAGAAGGCGCGACTCCTGTAGATATAATAACCAAATGGGAAAATAGACAAAGCGCAAAAGAACTTTCTGAGTTAGGGATTCCTTTTGATTTTGCAAAACCTATAGGCTTAATAAGGTATTTAATCACATTAATGCCAAATACATTTAATTCAATTATTTTGGACTTTTTCTCAGGGTCTTCAACAACAGCTCATGCAGTAATGCAGCTAAATTCTGAAGATGGTGGTAATCGTAAATATATCATGGTTCAATTACCAGAAGAAGCGCCAGAAGACAGTGAAGCTCGTAAAGCAGGCTATAACACAATTCCAGAAATAGCCAAAGAACGTATCCGTCGTGCTGGCAAGAAAATCAAGGAAGAATCCCCATTGACAACCCAAAACCTTGACACAGGTTTCCGTGTATTCCGCTTGGCTGACAGTAATTTTGAGGAAGTAAAGAAAGCTCCGGCGGAATACGACCAATCGCAGCTTGACCTTTTCCTTAATAACATAAAGAGTGACCGTACAGACCTTGACCTTTTGTTTGGAGCTATGCTTAGTTGGGGTGTACAGCTCTCTTTACCTATGACCAGTGAAGAAGTGGATGGAAAGATGATTTATTCGGTTAATGATGGTGACTTGGTCGCTTGCTTTGCAGATGATATTACGGAAAATATCGTAAAAGCCATGGCTGACAAACAACCACTCCGTGTATTGTTCCGTGACAGTTGCTTTGCCCGTGACGATGCAAAAATCAATGTGTTCGAAACCCTGAAACAGTTGCTCGACTGGAGCGAGGAAGAAGCTATGAAAAATATCAAGGTTATATAAAGTGTTGAGGTATGGAAGAAAATAAGATGATTATTTATACCTCTATTGACGGTCAGACCAGGATTGATGTCAGACTGGAGGATGAAACACTTTGGCTTACTCAAGCACAGATGTGTGAACTGTATCAGACGAGCAAGTCGAATGTGAGTGAACACATCAAACATATCTTTGAAGAAGGAGAATTGGAGGAAAATTCAGTTGTTCGGAAATTCCGAACAACTGCTTCAGATGGAAAATCATATAATACTACATACTATAATCTGGATATGATTATAGCACTTGGTTATCGTATCAAGTCTGTGATAGCCACTCGCTTTCGGCAATGGGCGACACAAAGGCTGAAAGAATACATGATAAAAGGCTTTACACTGGACGATGAGCGGTTGAAAAAGTTGGGTGGCGGTGGTTATTGGAAGGAATTGCTGGAACGCATACGTGATATCCGTGCCACAGAAAAGGTGTTCTACCGTCAGGTGTTGGAAATATATGCTACCAGTATAGATTATGATCCTCGTGCTTCCGTAAGCCAGGAGTTCTTTAAAAAAGTACAGAATAAAATTCATTATGCGGTTCACGGACATACGGCTGCTGAACTGATTGTGGAGCGTGCCGATGCCGAAAAGGATTTTATGGGTTTGCTGACGTTTAAGGGTACTCAACCTACATTGGCAGAAGCAAAGACGGCCAAGAATTATCTGGACGAAAAAGAACTTCGCGCAATGGGGCAACTGGTTTCCGGATATCTGGACTTTGCGGAGCGTCAGGCAGAGCGTGAACAACCCATGACAATGAGTGACTGGGCAAACTATCTTGACAGAATCCTGACTATGTCGGGAGAACAGTTATTGCAAGATTCCGGTAAAGTGTCGCACACAGAGGCAATGGAACATGCTACGAACGAATACCGTAAATATAAACAACGAACCATCAGTGACGTAGAACAAGATTATCTTGATTCTATCCGTATGTTGGACAACTTGAAAAAAAAGAAGAATCAGAATGAAACTGAAATATAAGCACCAACGCTTTCAGGCTGATGCAGCCAAAAGTGTGACAGATATATTTACCGGTCAGCAATATTGTGATAGTGCTGATTTTCTGATAGACCAGGGTAAGAATAAAGGAGTGTTTGATTTGACGGGTTTTGGCAATCAGAAGTTGATGCTTGACCGGGAGTCAATTACGGAGAATCTGAGACAAATTCAGATGAACTGGGGACTTAAACCTGTTGAATATTTGCAAGGGGATATTTCAAACCCGATGTTCACCATTGAAATGGAGACCGGTACCGGTAAGACTTATACATACATCAAGACGATGTATGAGCTGAACAAGTTGTATGGCTGGAATAAGTTTATCATAGTAGTACCTAGTATTGCCATTCGTGAAGGTGTGCAGAAAAGTTTTGAGACCATGCAGGAACACTTTGCCACAGAATACGGTAAGCGTATCCAGTTCTTTGTCTATAACTCCAAGCAGCTTTCCAAAATAGATAGTTTTGCAAGTGATAGCGGATTGCATGTGATGATTATCAATACACAAGCATTCAACAGTTCCATGAACGAAGACAAGAATCTGGAAGGACGTAGTGGTGATGCTGCTGCACGTATTATATTCTCCAGACGTGATGAGTTTGGTAGCCGAAGACCTATTGATATATTGGCTCAGACAAATCCGATTATGATTATTGACGAGCCGCAAAGTGTTCTTGGAGCAAATAAGGCAAACGCCACAAGAAAAGGAATTGCGAAGTTTCACCCTTTGTTCACTTTACTGTATAGCGCAACACATAGGAAAGATGATGTGTACAATATGGTTTACCGGCTGGATGCGATGGATGCATATAATCGTAAGTTGGTGAAGAAGATTGAAGTAAAAGGTATCTCACAAAAAGGCTCAACGGCTACAAACGGTTTTGTCTATCTGGATGAAATTGTAATAGGAAAAGGTAATCCGCAAGCCCGTATTTCGTTTGATGTAAAAACAGCCAATGGTTTCAAGCAAGCAACGAGATTGGTGGGTGAAGGATTTAATCTTTATGAACAAAGCGGTGAACTGGCTGAATACGATAATCATTTTATTGTTGAACGCATTGACGGTATAGATGGCTCTGTCCGTTTTCTGAATGGTATAACTCTTAATGAGGGTGATGCTATTGGAAAAGTAAATGAGGATGTGCTTCGCAGGATTCAGATACGTGAAACGATTCGTACTCATATCGAGAGAGAAAGGGAATTGTTTCCAAAAGGAATTAAAGTGCTTTCACTCTTCTTTATAGACCATGTAAACAGTTACCGCATTTATGACAAAGACGGTACTAGCAACGGTAAATTCGCAGACATGTTCGAGGAAGAATACAGGAATGTAATTCAGGAAATGCAGCCACGTTTCTCTGATGAAGAATATGTCCGATATCTGAATAAATTTTCAGCAGAAAAAGTACATCAGGGGTATTTTTCTCAAGATAAAAAGGGTATAGCCGTTGATTCAAAAGAAAAAGAGGGAGATAATGAAATACGTGCATACGATTTGATTATGAAGAATAAGGAGCGGCTGTTGAGTTTTGAGGAACCGGTACGCTTTATATTCTCTCACTCTGCCCTGAAAGAAGGTTGGGATAACCCGAATGTATTCCAGATTTGTACATTGAAAGATACCGGCAGCGAAATAAAGAAGCGTCAGGAAGTTGGCCGTGGTATGCGTCTTTGCGTAAATAAGAATGGTGAGCGCCAGGATCAGGATGTGTTGGGTGATGGTGTGTTCGATGTCAATATTCTGACGGTGATAGCCAGCGAAAGCTATGAGCATTTTAGTAAGCAGCTTCAGAGTGAACTTGCAGAAGATGTTGCAGACAGACCTGTTCAAGTAACGGCGCATTTGTTTGAAGATATTGTAATGGTATCTTCAGAGGGTAAGGAAATAAAGGTAAATCGTGAATTGGCATGTGAAATCCATGAGGAACTTATCAGTAATGGCTATGTAAAGAAAGGCAAACTTACTGAGAAGTATTTCAATGACAAGAAAGCCGGAGCTATTGATTTGGGAGAAGAACTGAATCCAATTAAAGCCGGAATACTTGGCAGACTTGATACCATCTTTAATCCGGATAGCATGAAACCGGACAATGCACGTAAGCCAAAAGTTGCTACATTTAGAGAAGATTTGTTCAAAGAAAAGTTCACAGAAGTCTGGAAACGTATCAATGTGAAGACTTACTATAAAGTGGATTTCAGTACAGATGAATTGATAAAGAAGGCTATAGAAAGTATTGACAAACATCTGAGTGTTACAGAAATACGAATTGTAATAGAGGGTGGTTCATTGGAAAATATCCGCGACAAGGAGTCTTTACAGGCTGGAGTGGCCATGACGGCAGGAAAGACACGCACAATCCGTGTTTCGGAAGCTGTTGGTAATAGTGTTCGCTATGATTTGGTAGGTGATTTGGTAAATGCAACCGGATTAACACGAAGAACCATAGTGGAAATATTAAAGGGCATAAAACCAGCAACTTTTGCTCAGTTTAAGATGAATCCGGAAGAATTCATTATAAAGACTGCAAATATCATTAATGATGCCAAAGCTATAGCTGTTATCCAGAAAATAGCATACGAGCGTAGTACGAACACTTATGATATGGATATTTTCACAGAAAGTACCATTAGAGGTAAACTAGGGATTAATGCATTGGAAAGCGCTAAATCTCTATATGATATTGTAGTTGTCGATAGTCTGGGTATTGAGAAAAATTTTGCAGAAGCATTGGAAAAAGAGGATGCAGTGGAAGTATATACCAAACTGCCACGTGGATTCTATATCAATACACCTATGGGACACTATAATCCGGACTGGGCTGTTGCATTTAAGGAAGGCACTGTGAAGCATATATATTTCATTGCTGAAACTAAAGGTAATGATTGGCAGGAATCACAACTTAGAGGTTCTGAGGATGCAAAGATCGAATGTGCACGCCGCCATTTTGCAGCGATAAGTGATAGTAAAGTGGTTTATGGAGTAGCAAAAGATTATCAGAGCTTATATAACCTTGTGACGAAATAGTCACGAGGTTATATCCTTTTAATTGTCGATGAAATATGGAATTTAATTCAAAAGTGGAATATTGGGTATGGAAGAATAGTGAAAATGCTCCATATAGAGGATATTATGCTATAGATGGAGATGCATGTTTTAATTACCCTATAAATGATATCAGAGCATTAATCGAGAATAGGTATTTAATAAAGAAAGAAAAAGGGCGTTTTGACGTTAACGTAGCAATAAACTTTGCATATACTATTTTTAATAAATGTTTTGATGTGAAAGATTGTGATTTCTGTTATGACTTCGGATTATATAATAATTGCGAATACAATAATAGGGTAATAATAGAAAGAAATAAGTTTAAAAAAATATTTGATATTTCTAATTCACACTTCAATAATGATAATATAATTCCAGTATCTATTTCTTACAATGAATTTTCATTGAAAGCAAAATTTGATGAAATATCATCAAATAGGGAAATAATTGTTGAAAAATGTATTTTTTCAGATGAAGTAGATTTTAGTGATTGCACATTCCGTAAGAAAATCGTAATAAAAGATTGTGTCTTTAAAAAAGGAATAATTTTTAATAGAACTTACTTTGTTAATGGTTTTTCATTTATAAACAATGATGTATGTGGATGTATAAATTTTGAGAATTGTGCTTTTGGAGGGAAGATTAAAATATTTCATAGCAAAGGTGAAATCTATGAGATAAATTTTACTGCATCCGTTATTAAAGGACTTTTAGAATTGAATAGTTTGAGAAGTGGTATTTTTTTGTCAGAGGATTCATCTATCAAACTTAATAATATATTTGTTGAACCTAATGGTTATCTAATTATACGTAATATAAATGAGAAACATAAATTCACTGGTATAATTAATTTTACTGATGCTAATTTGTTAGGAAATGTTGTTTTGAAAAATATTTATCTAAAAAGATTCTTATTGACAAATGCGGTAATGGTAGGAGGCTTTTTTACAGAACATTTATACTTTAAGGAAGAGTCAGATAGCCAAACATATGTACGATTGAAAGATGAAGCTCTAAAAAATAACAATTCTATAAAGGCCATGCAATATAGAGAAAAGGAAATGTTATCATACAGTAAAGAACTGAACGCACAAATATCTTATGATAATATTGGAACATGGCTTACAGATAAATCCGTATTGTTCTTGAATACCATATCTAATAAGAATGGATTAAGTTGGTTAAGGGGTATTATTTTTACGATTTCGTGTGCTATAATTTTTTTCTGGGTAATAAATTTTTTGGGCATTGAAAATGATTATCCCCATTTTTTTGTTTTAGATTTGAAAACATTCCATTTTGAAGGAATCGGGGAAATTTGGAAGAGATTTTTGAATATGTTTTATTTAATTGATTTTAAAGAAAAATTTCAAGGAACTGAATTAAATGCAATTGGCGAAACCGTATTCTTTGCATCAAAAATCTTTATAAGTTATGGTATTTATCAAACTATAGTGGCCTTTAGAAAATTCAGTAAATAGATTTTATTAATATGATCAGTTGATTATTGGTTATAAACAAAAAAACTTTATTTCATTTTAAGCAAGTGATGTATGAAAGTACAAAATTACTTTTGTTGGTAGGAATACGGGTAAAAGACTCTATAGAAAGGATAGGGTTCTGAGAACTATTCAGAAATTATTAAATTTGTATATCTTTATGGTTTTGAAACACCTGAAGAATCTTTATTAAACATCTGAACAGCAGAAAGAACGAACTATTCGAATTTCTCGAATAGTTTAAAATCAGGATAAAAATGGGAATTAATTATCATTTCCAAAATGAGGAATAGAAAAAGAAGAAAAACTGATTTTGGAAATGATATAATTAATTTGTTGATTTTCAGAAGTTGTATCAGTTTCAAATCAATGAATTAAAAGAGATAAGACAAAAAGAAATACACATCAGTATGCTAAAGGTACATCAGGTTGAAGCGGAGGAAGTTAGTTTAGGTGTCGGTATAAACAAAATGAGAAATAATAACTTTTATCGTAAATTCTCTCATAGTAACTGTTCGTGAGATGGCTGAAATGTTAGTCCATCACCTGAATATTCTCCCTTATTCCCTTCCATTCTTGTCGGATTTCATTATTTTTGCGATTATTTTGAGAAACACAATCTATGGCAATTTGGGACATATTCACAAAAAATAAAACATCACGCTATGCCATTGTAGACGTGGAGGTAGGACTGAAGGATCATAAAATTCATGATATAGGAGCTCTTCGGCAAGACGGTGCGACTTTTCATAAGGCATCAAAAGAAGAACTGTTCGATTTCCTGAGGGATACGGATTACCTTTGCGGACACAATATTATTCATCACGATGCTCAGTATCTGTTTTCCGATAAAGCGTGTCGCTGGACGCTGGTCGATACGTTGTATGTCTCACCTTTATTATTCCCAGAACGTCCTTACCATCGGCTGGTGAAGGATGATAAGTTAGTATGCGACCAGATGAATAATCCGGTGAACGATTGTGAGAAGGCACGTGATTTGCTGCTGGATGAAATTGCCCGCTGGAATTCGTTACCTGATGAAATACGGAAAATTTTTGCTTCGCTGTTGAAAGGTAAGGAAGAATTCGACGGCTTCTTTAGTATGGTGAAGGCTGAACGGGTGAGCTGGGGATTGTCTGGACTGATACGCCGTCTGTATGAAGGAAAAATCTGCGAGCATGCCGATGTGGATATGTTGGTCCGGCAGTATCCTTGTGAAATGGCCTATGCGTTGGCACTGATTGATACTACCGATTATCGTTCTGTAACACCGGGATGGGTGCTCCGCAATTATCCGGCTGTGGAATATGTGATGAAACTTTTGCGACATACTCCTTGTTCGGAAGGGTGTACGTATTGTAACAGTCAGCTGGATGTACTTCATAGTTTGAAGGTGTTTTTTGGATATGACCAGTTCCGTACGTATGGTGGAGAACCCTTGCAGGAACGGGCGGCCCGGGCTGCTATAGAAGGAAAGTCTTTACTGGCTATCTTCCCGACTGGAGGTGGAAAATCGCTGACCTTTCAGCTGCCGGCGCTCATGGAGGCACGTGCTGTACATGGGCTTACAGTCGTGATTTCTCCGTTGCAGTCACTTATGAAAGATCAGGTGGATAATCTAGCCGACAAGGGAATTACAGATGCTGTAACCATTAATGGTTTGCTGGACCCTATTACACGGGCACTTTCCATTCAAAGAGTACAGGAGGGAGATGCTTCGTTGTTGTATATTGCTCCGGAAATGTTACGTTCGAAGACCATTGAGCGGATTTTGATGATGCGTCATGTAGTAAGATTTGTTATAGACGAGGCTCATTGTTTTTCTTCCTGGGGACAGGATTTCCGGGTAGATTATCTTTATCTTGGAAAATTCATAAAGGAATATCAGGAAAAGAAAGGTTGCAAAAATCCTATACCGGTTTCCTGCTTTACAGCTACGGCTAAACAAAAAGTGGTTCAGGATATTTGTGATTATTTTAAACGGACTTTAAACTTGGACTTAGAGCTGTTTGCTTCTACGGCTTCGAGAACCAACTTGCGCTATTCGGTTATTCATGCAGAGACGGATGAGGATAAGTATGCTAAACTGAGAGAATTGGTGGCGGAGTCTACTTGTCCGACTATTGTATATGTGTCGCGGACACGGCGTACCAAGGAGCTGGCTTTGAAACTGACTCGTGATGGATATAAGGCGTTGCCTTTTAATGGAAAGATGGATTCGGACGAGAAGATTGCCAATCAGGATGCATTTATGAGTGACCAGGTACGTATTATCGTGGCTACGTCGGCTTTCGGTATGGGAGTCGATAAGAAGGATGTGGGACTGGTAGTGCATTACGATATTTCCGATTCGTTGGAAAATTATGTACAGGAAGCTGGTCGGGCCGGACGTGATCCACATCTTAATGCACGATGTTATGTGCTTTACAGTGATAATGATCTGGATAAGCATTTCATTTTGTTGAATCAGACGAAATTGAGTATTAGTGAAATTCAACAGGTCTGGAAGGCGGTAAAGGACATGACGAAAAAGCGTATGCGGGTGTGTTGTTCTGCTCTGGAGATTGCCCGGAATGCTGGATGGGATGATTCGGTTTCGGATATTGAAACGCGCGTGCGGACAGCTTTGGCTGCATTGGAGCAAAGTGGTTATCTGGAAAGGGGAACCAATGTGCCGCATGTGTATGCTACCGGTATTACGGTGAAGAATATGGATGAGGCCCGAAAGCGTATTACGGCATCAGTCTTGTTTCATAGCGATGAAATAGAAAAGGCTGTTCGGATTATTACTTCATTGATCTCGCAGAAATACATCGCCAAGGCGCAGGATAGTGGGGCTGAATCGAGGGTTGATTATCTGGCTGATATATTAGGATTGACAAAGAAAGAGGTGGTATCTGTAGTAGAGCGGATGCGACAGGAAGGTATATTGGCCGACAGTAAGGATATATCGGCTTATTTACTGGATGCTGGTGATTCGGAGCGAAGAGCAAGGATGTTTCTGGATAGGTTTGCGAAATTGGAACGATATATTCTCAGTCATATCCCGGATGATGCTTTGCGGATATCTTGTAAGCAGCTGAATGATAATGCTGTGCATGATGGCATTACGACATCGAAAGAGAAGGATATCCGGACATTGCTTTATTTCCTGACGATTAAAGGATATACTTATAAAAAGGAGGACGCAGTTCATAATATGGAACTTGTCCGTCGTGCTGATATGGAATCGATTATCAGGCGTTTTGAAAAACGGTTGGTGATTAGCCGGTTTGCGGTGGAGTGGCTGTATAAGCTGGTGAAGGATAAAGTAATTGAAGACAGTGATACAGAAAAGACGGCTGTACAGTTTTCAGTCGTGGAATTGCTGAATCAGGTGAAAGCTAATGCTCAGTCTCTTTTGGGCGAACTGGATGATTTACAGCTGGAGGATGTAGAGGAAGCACTTCTGTATCTGTCAAAGATTGGAGCTCTCAAGCTGGAAGGAGGCTTTCTGGTTCTTTACAATGCGATGAATATCAGACGTATCAAGGATAATAAGTCGCGTTACAAACAGGATGACTACCGGATGCTGAACGAATTCTACAAGCAGAAAATTCAGCAGGTACACATTGTGGGTGAGTATGCTAATCTGATGGTAAAGGATTATCAGGCAGCTTTGCAGTATGTGCAGGATTACTTTCAGATGGATTATAAGAAGTTCATTGCCAAATATTTTAAGGGAGAAAGAGTAAACGAGATTCAGCGTAACCTGACCCCGGAGAAGTATAAGCAGTTGTTTGGACAGTTGTCTAAGCGGCAGATGGAGATTATCTCGGACAAGGATTCGCGTTGTATTGTTGTGGCGGCAGGGCCGGGTAGTGGAAAGACTCGTGTGCTGGTGCACAAACTTGCCTCACTGTTACTGCTTGAGGATGTAAAGCATGAACAGTTGCTGATGCTGACTTTCTCTCGGGCAGCTGCTACGGAGTTCAAACAGCGGTTGATGGAGTTGATAGGTAATGCCGCGCATTATGTGGAGATTAAGACATTTCATGCCTATTGCTTTGATTTGCTGGGATTGATAGGCAATTTGGAAGAGGTGAAGAATGTAGTGGGGAAGGCTGCGGAAATGATTGAACAGGGCGAGGTTGAACCTAATCGGATTGGTAAGACGGTGCTGGTGATTGACGAGGCACAGGATATGGGAGCCGAAGAACATGCACTGGTGCGGGCCTTGATGCATCATAACGAAGAAATGCGTGTAATAGCAGTGGGGGATGATGATCAGAATATTTATGAATTCCGTGGCTCGGATGCCGGATATATGTTTCGGTTGACACAGGAACCGGGAAGCCGGTTTGTGGAAATGACCGAAAATTACCGCAGTGCACGTCATGTAGTGGCTTTTGCTAACGAGTTTGTAAAGACAATTGGCCGCAGAATGAAAACGATGCCTATTATTTCTATGCGGAAGGAGGAGGGATGGGTTGGAGTAACTCATCATCGGTCTGCCTGTATGTATCAACCGCTCGTGGAAGAATTGCTCCAGCATAGGGGAGAAGGTACTACATGTGTACTCACTCAGACAAATGAAGAAGCAGTTATTGTCGTGGCTCTTTTACAGAAGCGGGGTATCCGTAGTAAGCTGATTCAGTCGATGGAAGGGCTGTTGTTCTGGAACATGGCTGAAATGAGGTATTTCCTGAAGTACGTGGGAAAACGGGTTAGCACACCTCTGATTCCTGAAGATTTATGGGAGGAGGCTAAGAGTGCTACGTTTGCTGCTTATAATGGTAGTTTAAGCTTAGCGTATGTAAAGCGTTGCATCGAACTTTTCGAGCAGATTAATAAGATGAAATACTTCACTGATTTTAAGGAATTTGTCTTTGAGTCTTCGATGGAAGATTTTTGTGATGTATCGGGATCGGATGTAGTAGTTTCGACTATTCATAAAGCGAAGGGAAGAGAGTTTGATGATGTTTATATGTTGATTTCGGATGGTTATTTGAGGGATGATCATTTGATGCGTCGGTATTATGTAGGAATTACCCGAGCTAAAAAACGATTATTTATACATACAAATGGTGATTGCTTTGCGAATATAAGTGCCGATCAGAATTGTATTGACCAGCGAGAGTATGCAATGCCCGAAGAGATTGTATTGCAGCTTTCACATAAAGATGTGTATTTGGGATTTTTCAAGGAGATTAAGCGGGAGGTGTTGGCACTGAAAGGAGGAGACATGTTGTCTTATAAAGACTATACATTGTATGACGTAGCTCAGAGGCCTGTGGCACGGTTGTCGCTGAGTATGCAAAAGAAGTTGGCTGAATGGAAGGAACGTGGATATGAGGTGAAGGCTGCTTCTGTGCGGTTTGTAGTGGCGTGGAAGCCTAAAGATGCTCCTAAGGAAGAACCTGAAATAGCTGTTTTATTGGCTGATTTAGTGTTGTCTTTATGAGAATTTGTATTTGTAGTTTTGCTCAAATGTCATATAAATAAAATTGTAGATTGGTGATTTAATTGGGTACTAATCATTTTTATACAGTTCATACATATCTGATATCCATTCTTTCATTGTCTGTCGGAGAGAAGCCGGGGATATAACTTCAATCATTGCACCTGTATGAAGCAGTCGCATGATGAAATCGTAGGTAGGAGCAAGATAGACTTCAAAATCGGCATACTCATCGTGCTCTTCCAGCAGTCGTTGACTGGCATGCAGGGGGAGTGATTTCATATAAGGAATATGGTCGTGGTATGCTCTGATGATGATACGTTCCGGTTTTATGTCATTGCCGGTAACAATGCCATAGTAAGTTGAGAAGAATCCGGATGCGGAAAAATCTTTCGGAAGCTTGAATGTGTTGTCTGTCAGTTCCAGACTTTCTATCCGGTCGAGTCCATAGATTCTGATTTTGTTGTATGAAACATTATGGGCCAGCAGATACCAGCGGTTTTCGAAAAGTTTTACACAATATGGTTCGACTGGGAATGTATAGCTTCTTTTCTTGTTGAATCCGCAATAAGTTATTAGTACAACACGATTCCCTTGCATGGCTTCAAGCAATGTGGCAAGATGACTCTGGGCCGACGGAATCTGGTTTACAATAATTCTGTCTTTCAGTGAAAGGTTTTCGCCGATAAGATTGCTTATGGCAAAGGAGTCGAGCATCCATTTTTTCAGTTCGTCCTCGTCTATATCTTCCGGATTTTCGATGTAATAGAGGTAGCCTCCCGACCGTTGACAGGAGATGATTATTCCGAATTGTGAGAATATGGCATCTTTCCAGCGGTTGAAGGTGGTGCGGCTCAAAGGTTTGTAGTCGCTCAGATCTTTGTTGCGTTCCCAGCGGCTGGAGATTTCTTCGAGAGAGATTTTTCCGGCTCGGCGGATGGTATCAATAAGCCAGATATATTTTTGCAGTTGTGTCATATTCTTTTTTGTTAGTTGCCGTAAAGTTAGCAAATTCTTGGAAACTTGTACCGATAAATGGTACATCGTTTCCATACTTTTGTGGTGTAAACTTAAACAGGTATAAAAGATGAGACAGCTTTTCGATAATGAAGATATTTTGCTGGATGAGATACAGCAGAAGGAAGTGTTGCCGAATATTCCGAAGACTCGTGCCAGAAGTATATTGGAAGCATTCGAATATATTGTTGAGCTGGCAAAAGATTCCAGTCTGGATGCAGATTTCTTTGAAAATGCATCGGTCCATATAAAATATGCTGCACGCAAGCTGAAATTGTCGTCGATGCAGACTGTGCTGCTGGCACTCTTCGTCGATCAGAGTGAGGATAGCTCCATTCGTATGTCAGACATAGCAGCTTATACGGGATGCCGTACTACTAAGATACTGCGACTTTCATCGGAGATTGATGTGCTGGTAGATAAGTATTATTTGCGGGCTTCACACTCTTATAATAGACTTACCTATCGTGTGCCGGTTGACGTATTGAAAGCCTTGAAAAAGAACCAGCCTTATGTACATGTTGTAGAACCGATAACTGGTCTTCAGAGTTTTTTCGACCGCTTCAATGAGCTTATGGAATATATGAATAATGATGAACTGACGCATGAAGCGCTCCTTGAAGAAACAGAGGAGTATCTTGGGGATATCCGGGATTCTCATTTTGCTAGGGCATTGAAAAGGTTTGGGCTGGTTAATGAAAATAGGTTGCTGTTTATTTATATGGCCCATTTGTTTGTAGAAAACAATGATGACCGCATTAACTTTTCTGATATAGATAACTTGTATGATAATGACAAAATTCCTAATTGGTGTAAAAATGAGTTACGAAGCCGGACATCGGAACTCTTTTGCTGTAAGTTGATTGAAAACGTAAATGAGGACGGAATGGCACGTTCGGATTGTTTTAGATTGACAGAATATGCCAAGACGGACCTGCTTTCGGAGTTGAACCTGACTGTTAATGCTAAGTCTGATTGCGATCTGATAAAATGGGATTCGTTTCCTGAAAAGAAGCTGGTTTATAATGTTTCTGAGAAAAAGCAGGTTATGGAGCTTTCATCCATACTTTCGGCAGAACGTTTCAGTGAAGTGCAGTCCCGTTTGCGGAATGTAGGGATGAGGGCCGGGTTCTGTTGTCTTTTTTATGGTTCGCCTGGTACGGGAAAGACGGAAACAGTGTATCAGGTGGCGCGTGCAACGGGGCGTGATATTCTGCGGGTGGATGTTGATAAAATCAAGAGTTGCTGGGTAGGTGAGAGTGAACAGAATATGAAAAAAGTTTTTGACAAATATCGTAATATCTGCAAGAGCACGTCTTTAGCTCCGATTCTGCTTTTCAACGAGGCGGATGCTATTCTTGGTGTCCGGATGGAAGGGGCTACCCGGGCGGTAGATAAGATGGAGAACTCTATACAGAATATTATTCTTCAGGAAATGGAAGCATTGGAGGGGATAATGATTGCTACGACTAACCTTACAACAAATCTTGACAAGGCTTTCGAACGGCGTTTCTTATATAAGGTAGAGTTTAATCGTCCGACGGTGGAAGCTCGTGCTCAGATCTGGCAGGCCATGTTTCCTGCTCTGACAGAAAGGGATGCTTGTACGCTTGCTTCTCAGTTTGATTTGTCGGGTGGTGAAATAGAAAATATTAGTCGTAAATATATGGTAAATGCTATTTTGTCGGGACAGGATACGATCGATCTCCTGTTGCTTGCTGAGCTTTGTCGCAATGAGCGTATTGGTACTTCAACTCGGCAGAGGATTGGATTTCAGCATTGACCTGTCGGCTTTGTTTGGATAAAAATGATATATTTGCATATATGCTTTATGGCAGCCGTTAAAAATAAAAGATATAAGTTATGATACCTCCCAAAATTGAAGAATCTACCAAAGAAGAACGACGGGCGTTTGTGATTGATGCATGGAAGTGTTTGCACGATTGTGAATTGTGTGGCAAGTGTCGTGTCTTGAAGGGAAAGGATGCTGAAACTTTGTATGCCGATTATATTGAGGGGAAGCGGACATATATGGATGTTACGCTCGATATAAGAAATAATAATTACAGATAATGAAGGTCACGCTTATACGGATGGATATTCGCTAAGCGTGACCAGGAAATGAATAGAAATAAATATCCTGCTGAAATTTCATTATTTTCATTGGGAAAGATTATCTTTGCAGCCGATTTTAAAAATGCTTTAAAAAATGGTTTCACAAGGAATATATTCGATTGTATTGCTGGTGTTTTCGAATGTCTTTATGACATTTGCATGGTATGGACACTTGAAAATGCGTGAAGAGTTTAGCTGGTTTGCTGCATTGCCGCTGATTGGAGTAATCGCTTTCAGCTGGGCGATTGCTTTTTTTGAATATTGTTTGCAGGTTCCTGCCAATCGTTTGGGATTTAAAGACAGTGGCGGTCCGTTTGATATCATGCAGCTGAAGGTGATTCAGGAGGTAATAACGCTTGCAGTATTTACTATTTTTTCTATGATTGCCTTTAAAATGGAGCTGAAATGGAATCATCTGGCAGCTTTTGTATGTCTGATACTGGCTGTGTATTTTGTATTTAAGAAATAATATTTTCCTTTGATTGTCAAGGTGCGTCATGACTGAGTTTATGGCGCACCTTTTTGTTTTTTACTGCTTGGGGTTTTAATTCTGTTGTTCACGCAGACGCCGCGTTTGAATCTCTACATCGTATGCATTACGGTTACTCTTGTCTCTTCTTAGAAATTCATGCCGGCGGATGGAGTCTTCGGCTGCGCGTTGCCTGATGTAACGCTGGTAGTCGGGGATAGCTTCGGGTTGTGAAGCCTTGGCTTTTGTTTTTTTCTCCTGCTTTTCTTTCTTTTTCTCTGCTGTTTGCTGTTTTACGGAATCTGGCTGAGCCGAGTAGATGGGTAACAGCGGTACTGGCTGAAAGGCTGGAGTCAGTTCGGGAGCTTCCAGTTTCAGAGAATCATTGTCTGGATAGATATAATCATCGTACAAAAGAATGGGTTCGTCATTGCCAGACTGTATACTGTCAGTTGACGTTTTCTCTGTTTGTTTTGTGATATATTTTTCAAGGCCGGCATGGTCTTGCTTGGTGGGGATGTAACTGGCATATTTTTTCCATGCCGTAGCATGGGTGCGGTTATGCTTAATGGCACGTCCACGTTTGGTCAGGCTCTCGAACAGTAACTTGTCGAAGTCGAGAGATATGCTGGCACCGGGACCTGCGGGAGAAGTTACGTACAGGTAGGTTTCTCCCGGAACTGGTTTTATTTCTCTGCCATATTCTCCACGGTATTGGCGGAAGGGATTCAGTTTCCACTGTATGGTCCATTTTTTTTCGATGGTGGGCATAACATCGTATACGGGATTTTCCCCGAACTTAGTCCAAATGGTGTAAGGTTCGGCACGGATGTATCCTTTTATCTTTTTTACTCGGGTAGAGTCTATCATGCTGCGTGGCATGGAAAGATCTTCTTTAAACTGCATCCATTTCTTGTCTAACGAAGAGTTTAAAGGTTTGTATGGGTTTTCTTTGGGGGCGAAGTCGAACTGTATCATTTTGATAACGTCTTCGTTCAGTTTGATTTCTTCTTCCTCTTTTTCTGTCTGTGCAGCGAGAGGAACAGCTTCGACCGTGAGAAACAGTAACCCCAAATATGTTGCTATGTGTCTGGCAGATGGCATAACTATTGCTTTATAAACCTTTTACTCGTCCGCCTTGCATCCATACTCTGCGGTAATAGGGCTCGTCCAGACGGCTGACGATGACACCCCGGCTGGTACTGGCATGGATGAAACGGTTATCTTTCAGATAGATGCCTACATGGGTGGCTGTACGTTTGTTCTTTCCGTTGTGAAAGAATACAAGGTCGCCTTCCTGAAGCTTGCCTTTGCTTACCTTCCGGCAGTTCTCTTTTCGCTGGTCGTCGGAGTTGCGTTTCAGATGCTTGTGGTAGACTTTCTTGTAAATGTTGTATGTTAGCCCCGAACAGTCCACTCCTCTCATGGTATTTCCTCCGGTACGGTAGGGAACTCCTATCCAGCGGGAAGATTCTATATACAGACGGTGATTGTCTTCCATGGCTATGTCCATGTCAAGTCGGATAGCGGCTTGTGCCAGCTCGCGGTAATCGTAACGTGGGGCACGTGTTCCGCATGAGGAGAAAAGGAGGGTGCCCAAGATGCCGATTAAGCAGATAAGACGTATGGTGTATCTGGTTTGGTGCATGTATTTGTTTATTGACATTTGGACAAATATACAATAATCGGAGTAAATGGGGTGGTTTTGGAATAACTGTACTGTTATTTTTTATTTATTTAAAAGGTTGCCGGTAGTTATTTTAACGGGATTTAATGATAAAAGCGCAACAGGCGTTGGGGAGAGGTTGCCTTGTTGCGCTTTTGAATTTATGCCGTGAAATAGGTTTTTATACGGCGAAATAGGTTTCCAGTTCATTTCCTGCGCTGCCGTCGCTGTTATCTAAGTCACGTATCAGCTTACCGTGTTCCAGCAGAGCTATGCGGGTGCTGATGTCTGTTGTATGATTCAGGTTATGGCTGGATACAAGAATGGTTGCTCCGGTTGACTGGTTATAGGCTACCAGAAGTTGTTTCAATGCCGACTGTGAACTGGGATCGAGAAAATTGAATGGCTCGTCCAGAATAATCAGTTCCGGCTGGTTGAGCAGTGCGGCTAGAATTCCGATTTTTTGCTTGTTACCGGCTGACAGATTGCGGATCAGTTTTTTCTGTCCCAGTATTTCACCGTTCATGAAACGTTCGTAGACTGCCAGACGTTCGTCCACTGTCTGGCGGTTGAGGTTGCACATGCGTCCTACGAAATAGAAATATTCTTCGGGAGTAAGGTAGTCTATCAGAAAGCTTTCATCCAGATAAGCTCCTGTTGTTTCTTTCCAGGCTTCACTGCTGCTGACTTCTGTTTCTCCTATCCGGACAAAGCCGTTGTCTGCTTTCAGCAGATCGAGCATGAGACGGAACAGGGTGGTTTTGCCTGCACCGTTGTTTCCGACAAGTCCTATTATTTCTCCATGACGGATGGTATAGTGGTCTATATCGAGTGCCACTTTTGTACCATATACTTTTTTAAGTTGGTCTATTGTTATATCCATGGTTTTGTTTTCGTATTAACGGGTGTTTCTGAATCCTTCCATGTTCTGGTATTTCCGTTTCATCAGCCGGACATAGATATTGTGTATCCAGTAACGGTGTGTGACAAAGCCCGACAATCCTAATATGATAAGTATTATGTAGGCGGTTGTTTCGTCGAGGAATAGGGTGAGAGCTTTGTTTATCAGCAACGGAAGACTGAAAGCACATATCACGATAAGCGACTGGTACATGTTGTTGCCTTGCTGCTTACCTATGGTATTGGTGTTGAGAGGTGCAGTCTTGTTGTTGTAGACTGCCATTTGCATCATCATGGCAAATATGGTTCCCATTGTAAAACATAGATAAGCTATCGACATAAGCAGAGGAATTGTACCCATGCAGACTGGGATAAGGCTGAACAGGAAAGGGATGACCAGAAAGATACATTGCAGGTAATATTTGGCGCGGAGCATATTGTAAAGGCTCTCTTTCCGCACCATCAATCCGTCGATATAGTTTCCTTCGAACGTCATGATGCGGTTCAGTGTCATCAGTCCTAATATGCAATAGCAATACAGACAAATGAAATTGTTCATGTAGCTGTCGCCATAAACGTCGCTGGCAAGTGCTATCGCAAACATGCACATGATGAAGATAAATCCCCAGAACTGGCTGCGGGGGGCTTTATTGCGGAAAAACATTTTCAGCTCCAGACGCATATATTCTCCAACATTTCCGTAGCGGTCGAGAAACTTATAGCTGCTGATATGCTTGATCTTGGTATCTTCTGTATGTGACAGCTCTTTATAAAGAAAATGTAACTGCACAATGTAATTGATGAATAGGAGCAGGCAGATAAGTACAATCGCTCCACCGAAAGACAACGGATTCCAAAGTATGAAACCTTCTCCCCAATTCATGGTGAGTGTACTTATCCAGCCTGTTTCAGGCAAGAATTCCAGTAAGGCCAGTATTCCGTAAAAGAGTATACTTCCGAGAAAATAGATAAATTTTTCTCGTTTTAATGTACATATCAGTGTGCTCCAGTAACCGTTCATTACCATCAGCAGCCAGATACCAACCGTATATCCAATTACTCCCGTTATCCCATAAAAGCGTGTAATGGTAATCAGGGCGAAAGGGATAAACAGAAATAGCCAGAAGAAATTAAACGGATGCCAAAGTTTATCCAGAAGAAAAGTGAATATGACTTTCCTTTTGGGAACAGGCAGCAAGAGATATGGCTTGATTTCTTGTATGGAAGAAGGAAGCATAAAGCGTATCAGAAAGTCAATAGCCAGAATGATGACTAATCCCTGATTGAGGATGTGGTAAGGTTCCATGCCGGGAAAACTTTCTTGAAAAGCAAAGGGCAGCATTACCCCTATAAAAAGAAGGTATGCTGCCCAAAATGCTATTCCGCAATACATGAAAACCTTGGCAAAACGGTTCTTTTCGAACATCGGGCTTCGCCTGGCGGCGAGCTTCCGGTTTCTGCGTATTTCCAGGAAGAGCATAATCTTCAGGTTTAAGTTATTACTTTGTGTCGCCTGAAGTCATGCTTACTTCGATGCGGTTGTTTTGTGAGAAGAAATCTTTTGCAAAGTGCTGGAGATCGGCTGCTGTGATACCGTTTACTGTATCAGCATATCCGGTTGCCATATCTGAATTTTCCCAGAAATAGCTATACAGGATGTTCATCCAGTAACCGTTTTCTTTCTGGTTAGCTTCGTAGTTCTTCAGCATGTATTCTTTAACCTTTTGCAGGTTTTCTGCTTTCGGACCATTGGCAATAAAATCATTGATACCTTTGTCTATCAAGCTGCTCATCTTAGCACGCTTTTCCGGATTAGTATCGAATGAAATCTGCAAAGTGGCTTCTACTTTCGGATATAGGCTGATATCGCCTGATACACCTACACCATAAGATGCTCCTTCGTCCTCACGTACGGTTTCTGTATATTCCATTGTAAGCAATTGAGAAAGCATGCTCATCATCAGCTGGTTCTTTAATGTGTATTCGCATTCACCGCTTCTGATGATACATACAGTAGCTTTCTGAGTCTGTAATTCTCTGTGGAATACGTTCTTGTGCTCACCCTTACGGATGTCCAGATTTACATCACGGAAGTCTTCCTTGCGGTTGATTGAAGGAAGAGAACCCAGATATTGCTCAATAAGAGGAATTGCTGTTGCCTGATCGATATTACCTACGAAAATGAATGTAAAGTCGCTAGCATCCTTGAAGCGGTCTTTGTACATATCCATAATTTTCTGGTAATCGGTCTGGTCTACCATATCAGCTTTGATACGAAGAACACGAGGATTATCACCATACAATTCTTTTCTTAAAGAATCGCTCAGGGCAATGTTCGGATTAACTTCCATATTGGCAAGCTGTGCTTTCAAACGACTCTTGTATGATTCGAATGCTGCTGCATCCATACGTGGAGCTGTAAAGCTGAGGTAAGTCAGCTGCAACATAGTTTCCAGATCTTTAGGAGAGCATTTTCCTGAAACGGCTTCGCTCAGTGTGTTTACAGATGCTGAGGCTGATGCAACCTTACCCGACAGAACTTTCTGCAGGTCGACAATGCTGAAGTTGCCCAAACCACCTAAGCCTGCAACTTCATTGATTTGCTTGAACTGGAGAGCATCTTTTTCATCGAACAAAGATGTTCCTCCGCGGCTGAATGAAGACATTCTGATTTCGTCTGCCTTGAAGTTTGTAGACTTCAGGATAACACGTACACCGTTGTTCAGAGTAAGAATGGTCGATTCGAAAGGTCCTTTTTCTGTTTTTATGACTTTACCTCCTTTAGGAGTTTCTTTCATCAGAGGTTCATTTGAAACCTTGTCGACATATGCTTCCAGCTTTTCTGCTTTTACATCAGCAAGCACTTTCTTGATATCGGCTTCTGTAGGAAGTTTTACTCCTGGTTTGTCCGGGCAGAACAGGCTGACTACTGTATTACTGTCTGTAACCAATGATTTCAGCAGCTGGTTTACGTTGTCCAATGGTATATTGGGAACAATTTGTGTCATAAGTGCGTATTCGTCTTCTATGCTTGGAATTGGATCTCCATTGATGAAGTTGGATACGTATTGGCTGACAAACTGTTCGCTTTTCATTTTACTGCGTTCGTTATATACGTTTTCCAGTGCGCGCAAATAGTCTGCTTTCATTCGGGTATATTCTCCTTCTGTAAATCCAAACTGACGTGCACGTTCTATTTCACGCATTAAAGCAGCAAGACCAGTTTCTATACCTCCCTCTTTGCAGATAGCAACTCCCATAAATGCTTTTTTGGTCTTAGCAAGGACGAAGTCGTTATCTTCTACTCCGGCATTGATAAAAGGAGGAGTTGCGGTTTGGGTAAGTTCTTGAAGACGAGTGTTCAGCATGTTTGATACTGCACTGGTCATATAGTTGTAAATCAAATAACCGACTGTATTCTTCAAGTCTTCAGGGAATGGATCGTGCTTATGGTAAACATATACTTGGTTTACCTGCTGTTCCTTATCCTTTGCAATGGCTATGATAGGTTCCTTATTGTCGGGCACAGGGAAATATTTACGTTCGGCTGCGTCTTTCGGCATCTTGATAGGACCAAATATTTTCTTGATTTTGGCTTCAATCTGGTCTACGTCGATATCACCCACTACAATTACACCCTGCAAATCTGGACGATACCATTTTTCGTAGTAGTCGCGCAAATCCTTATACGGGAAATTGTCTATAATATCCATTGAACCGATAGGAAGACGGTACGCATATTTGCTTCCTGCAAACATTTTTGGGAAGATGGTATCGTACATACGCATCATAGCTCCTGTACGTGTACGCCATTCTTCGTGTATGACTCCACGTTCCTTGTCAATTTCTTTAGGATCGAGTGTCAGGTCGTCTGCCCAGTCGTGCAGGATCAACAGACATGAATCGATGATACCGTCACGAATAACAGGAACATTAGCTATATTGTATACTGTTTCGTCGATAGCAGTATAGGCATTCAGGTTCGCACCGAATTTTACTCCGATGGATTCGAGATATTCGCGTAGGCTGTTTCCCGGAAAGTTTGTTGTTCCGTTGAAACACATATGTTCCAGAAAATGTGCCAAACCGCGCTGGTTGTCTTCTTCAAGAATAGAGCCTACTTTTTGTGCAATGTAGAAGTCGGCTTGTTTCTCTGGAAGTGCATTGTGACGAATGTAATAAGTCAGTCCGTTATCCAGCTTGCCGATACGCACATTCGGATCGGTTGGGAGAGGGGGCATCTGCTGTGCGCAAACGCTGGCTGCTCCTCCTATCAAGATGATAGCGGCGAATGTTTTTCTGATAAAACTTCTCATAATAATATAGTTTAGTGATTTGTTTTTAGAGTAATCCGTTGGCTGAAAGGTAACGTTCTGCTTCAATAGCAGCTTTACATCCACTTCCGGCAGCTGTAATTGCCTGACGGTAGTGAGGGTCGGCTACGTCGCCTGCAGCGAATACACCTGGGATTCCTGTCCGTGGAGTATTACCTTCAGTTATGATATATCCTGTTTCGTCAGTCTGTACCCATGGCTTGAAGATTGCTGAATTAGGCTGATGTCCGATAGCAAGGAAGAATCCGTCGATAGCTACATCGTAACGTTCTTCATCAGCTTCTCCCAGGCGTTTTACTACGTGCATACCTTCTACACCATCTGTTCCGTAAAGGCCGACAGCGTTATGCTCAAATAAAACTTTAATGTTTGGGTGGTTCAGTACGCGTTCCTGCATAATCTTTGAGGCACGTAAGAATGGTTTGCGGACTACCAGGTATACTTGTCTGGCGAGGCCTGCCAGATAAATGGCTTCTTCGCAAGCTGTATCGCCACCACCTACTACGGCAACGACTTTTTTACGGTAGAAGAATCCGTCGCAAGTAGCACATGCGCTAACACCCATGCCAGCATATTTCTTTTCATCTTCCAGGCCAAGGTACTTGGCTGTTGCTCCGGTCGAAATGATAACAGTATCAGCTGTTATTTCTTTTTCATCATCGATGATGAAATGGTAAGGAGCCTGGCTTAAGTCGGCCTTTGTTACTATACCGTTACGGATATCAGCGCCGAAACGTTCTGCCTGCTTACGCAAGTCATCCATTAAAACCGGACCAGTTACTCCTTCCGGATAGCCGGGGAAGTTTTCCACTTCAGTAGTGATTGTCAACTGTCCACCTGGCTGTATTCCCTCATAAAGAACTGGTGATAAATTGGCACGACTTGTGTAAATAGCCGCAGTATATCCGGCTGGCCCTGATCCGATGATCAGGCATTTTACATGTTCTGTTGTCATATTAAGTTTGGTAAATTAAAAATTATATATTCATTTTAATTGAGCAAATATACTTCTTTTTTTTGTACATAATGCTATTATATAATCAATCTGGCTTATAAAAGAGGAAATTTTATGCAAAAAGCCCCGTCAGAAATGATCGGACGGGGCTTTTGGTATGCTAGTGTGAATGTTTATCGCAGGTCGATGACTTCTGCATTTGGATATTTTTTCTTGTCGAAACGGAAGTCGGAGATACTCAAATTACGGTTTGTTTGATATGAGGTAATATTAAACTCCTGAGTTTCTCCATTGGAGAGACTGATGCCGATATACAAAGGTTCGTACGCTGCCGAAACTGTGAGAGTAATCGATTTGATATCTCCAGTCTGACGTGGAGTGAGAAGAACTTCCTGTCCTTGCTTTCCGTTACGGTTTTTTGAGCCGATATAACGGTAATTGAACTTTGTTTTGTATGAAGTGATCAATGTATATGGATTGACACTTTGTATTTCTTCAGGACTGGGAGTTGACAGTGTTACTTCATCGTTTTGCTGTGCATAGCTCCACTGTGTTTTTCCATCGAACCAGCTTTTTATGCCGGCACAGTCAAGGTAGAAACAAGATTCTTTCAATAATAGCGTTCCTTGCTGTGTCCCTCCAAAAGTGATGGCTATGCCTCCTGCTTTTTGGTAGGCTGCTGCTGTCTTGTCCAATATGGCCTGAGCTTTAGCTTCACGTTGTCCGAACACAGTGTGTACGGTTGCTGCAAGCATCAGTATAAAAAAGGTAAATCGTTTCATTTTCATGTTATTGGTTTTTTAAGTTATTCAGACGCATATCCAAATCGTTTTCGTCCATGCAAAGCACGTCACGCGCCTTACTGCCGTTTGCCGGACCTACTATACCAGCACGTTCCAGCTGGTCCATAATTCTTCCAGCACGGTTATATCCGATAGAAAATTTACGCTGGATCAGAGATGTTGAACCTTGCTGATGGTAGATTACCAGACGGGCAGCTTCTTCAAACAACGGGTCGAGTCTGTTCATGTCAACATCTGCTGCACTACTGCTTTCTGCATTTTCATCAACATATTCAGGCAAGATGAAAGCTGTAGGATATCCTTGCTGGTGACTGATGTATTCGGCTATTTTCTCTACTTCTGGGGTATCGACAAATGCACATTGTACACGTACAGGATCATTTCCCTGTAAATAAAGCATGTCACCTTTTCCAATCAGTTGCTGTGCTCCCGGGCGGTCGAGAATGGTACGTGAGTCCATCATAGAAGCAACGCGGAAAGCTACACGGGCAGGGAAGTTGGCCTTTATCGTACCGGTAATAATGTTGGTCGTAGGACGCTGTGTCGCAATAATGGCATGTATTCCTACAGCACGTGCCAGCTGGGCAATTCGGCAAATAGGCAATTCAACTTCTTTACCGGCAGTCATGATCAAATCACCAAACTCATCGATGATAATGACGATGTAAGGCATAAAACGATGTCCGTTTTCCGGATTCAGCTGTCGGCTGGTAAACTTGGCATTGTACTCTTTAATGTTACGGCAACCAGCTTTTCGCAATAAGTCGTAACGAGTATCCATCTCAACACAGAGTGAATTTAAAGTCTGTACTACTTTCGATACATCGGTGATGATAGCATCGGATGCATCGGGCAGTTTGGCCAGAAAATGTTTTTCGATTGGAGCATAGATAGCAAATTCTACTTTTTTCGGGTCGATGATGACAAACTTCAGTTCACTGGGGTGCTTCTTGTAAAGCAGCGATGTAACGATAGCGTTTAGTCCTACAGATTTTCCTTGTCCGGTTGCACCGGCTACCAGCATGTGTGGGGCTTTAGTAAGGTCGACCATAAACACCTCGTTTGTGATAGTTTTACCTAAAGCAACAGGCAAATCGAATGTCGTTTCCTGAAATTTCTTGCTTGCCAGAATGGAACTCATAGGCACAATACGTGGATTAGCATTTGGCACTTCGATACCAATTGTTCCTTTTCCTGGAATTGGAGCAATGATACGAATTCCCAAGGCAGAAAGGCTAAGGGCTATGTCGTCTTCCAGGTTACGTATTTTCGAAATACGTACTCCCTCGGCTGGCGTTATCTCATATAGAGTGATAGTCGGACCTACGCTTGCTTTAATAGAACTGATCTCAATGCCAAAACTGCGTAGTACCTGAATGATACGGTTCTTGTTGGCATTTTGCTCTTCCATGTCGATGGTAGGTTCGTGATCACCATAGGAATTGAGAAGATCTAAAGTTGGAAATTTATAATGTTCCAGATCCAGACGAGGATTATAGGGCTGGTTTATGTTTCCACGATATTCTTCATCCTCTTCTTTTCGTTCGTTGTTTATCTCGAATGCTGGTTCACTATATTCGTTTTCGTCTTCCTCCTCCTTGTTTGTTTCTACGGGAGCAGGAGTGGTTTCTTTATTTGAAATAGGTTTACTTGTTTCTACCTGAAGGGGAGCTGTTGTCTCTACTGGTTCTAATTCGATCTCTACAGGTTTGGAATCCTCGTATGTGTCAGTCTCGTCTGTCTGCTCCGAAACAGCATTCTCTACCGGCTCGTTTTTTGTTTCTTTATTGTTCTTTACCTGATATTCTGCTGGAGACTCTTGTTTATCAGACAACGTTTCAGAATCTTTGTTTTCGTCCTTTTCTTTATTTCGTCTGGGCAAAGATGGACGGAAGGCTTTGCGCACTACATCTATTGTTCCTTTAGTAAAAAATACGCCAATCAGTATTCCTGTTACCAGCAATATAAGAATAAGTCCAGGAGCTCCTACCTGAGAGCAAATCCATTGGCTTACATTGTATCCATGTAATCCTCCCGGGTAAAGGAACGAGTCTTCTAAAACTCCTCCAAATGCAAATCCTAAAGTAATGGAGAACCATATCATTAAAGCTGTGCATGATACGAACCATTTCCATAGATTGAATTCGTATGCTTTCATCAATTTCATTCCTGCTACGATTAAAAAGGCTATGATGAAGTATGCCGAAATACCGAAGCAGTCATTTATCAGGAATTGTGACAGCTGGGCTCCTCTTGCTCCGGCATAATTCTGTATGCGGTTTCCTGTTTCCAGCAATTCCCCCGGATTGGGATGGGATAATATACTTTGGTCATTTCCTCCTGTAAAGAAGAATGAACTGAATGCTAATAACATGTAAACGCCGAAAATGACGCATAGCAAACCGATAATGAAATGGACTGTTTCACCTTTAATCGCGGTCATTACCTTGTTGGGTATGTCCGATTTTCCCACATTGGGTTTTTTATCTGTTTTTTTCTTCATAATTCTGTTCTGATGTTCAAATTTTGAACGCAAATGTACGAATATTTTTTGAACTCGCCGACTGCCTCTACTTATAATAAATTGTGGAGATTTATTTTTTTTCGTACCTTTGCCACGTAATTTGTTTGATTATGGAAAAAAGTAATACCCCGATTATATTTGATAAAAATACGGTAGAATTTGTTACTGTAGCGGCTGAGTTTTGTGGCTTTCTGGAACGTGTGAATGAAACAAAGAGACGTACCTTTGTTGATACGGCGCTCAAGCTTTTGCCTTTGCTTTATCTGAAAGCTTCTTTACTGCCTCAGGGTGAGCGTATAGACGAATTCGATCCGGAAACTTTTGTAACCGAAGGAGATTATGAGCGTGTCCGGTGTGCAATAGCTGCATTGATGGGAGAGAAAGATGATTATCTGGATGTGTTTTTGGATGATATGGCTTATAGTGATACTCCTATCAAGCAGAATATTTCTGAGAACTTAGCTGATATATATCAGCCGTTGAAGGATTTTATTTGTGTATATCAGTTGGGGTTCGATCAGACAATGAACGATGCACTTGTAATCTGTCGGGAGCATTTTGCTGAGTTCTGGGGGCAGCGTCTTGTAAACGTAATGCGTGCATTGCATGAGGTGAGGTATAGTAAACAGACTGACACTGATGAAGAGGCTGAAGATGATGCTTATGCGTCTTCTCCTTTTGCAGAGGATGAAGGTTACAGTGAGGATGATTTATATGAGGGACTGGAAGCCGGAGAAGACGATGGATCAGGTGACCGGTGGGAATGAGAGTTGTAAGAGGAAAAAATAAACGCATGGTCGTATTACAAAATAAAATATCAAAGCAGAGTGTGGCAGCATTGCCAAAGGTTAATTTTGAGGGAAGAATCTTCGTTGTCAATACGGAGGCTGAGGCGCGTAAGGCAATCAGCTATCTGAATACGCATTCTATTGTAGGTGTAGATACGGAGACTCGTCCTTCATTTAAAAAGGGAACTACGCATAAGGTGGCTTTATTGCAGATATCTACACATGACACTTGTTTCCTGTTTCGGTTGAACCGTTTGGGTTTGCCTGATTTTCTGGAAGAGTTCTTGCAAAATGATGTCTTGAAAGTAGGCCTTTCGCTGAAGGATGATTTTGCAATGCTTCGCAAGAGAAATACAAAAGATCCGCGCAGCGGAAACTGGGTGGAATTGCAAGATTATGTTCCTCGTTTCGGTATAGAGGAAAAAAGCTTGCAGAAAATTTATGCGTTACTGTTCGGCAAGAAGATTTCTAAATCGCAGCGTCTGTCAAACTGGGAGGCTGAAGTCCTGACGGAAGCTCAGCAACTTTATGCTGCAACTGATGCCTGGGCATGTGTTGAAATATACAATTACCTGGATGATTTGCGCAGCACTGGAGGTTATGAGATTGTAAAAGTAGTGGAAACTGAAAATAATTAAATAAGATATTAGCGTGTCGTATAAGAAAGTATATCTGAAACCTGGTAAGGAAGAATCGTTGAAACGTTTTCATCCATGGGTGTTTTCGGGAGCTATCGCTCGTGTAGAGGGTGAACCCGAAGAAGGCGAAATTGTAGATGTGTATACATCGAAAAAAGAATTTATAGCATGTGGTCACTTTCAGATTGGAAGTATCGCTGTGCGTGTATTGTCATTTGTGCAGGAAACGATCGGCCATGAATTTTGGGTACGTAAGCTTGCTGTAGCGAAAGATTTGCGTGTTGCTTTAGGACTGATTGGAAATCCTCAGAACAATACGTATCGTCTGGTGCATGGCGAGGGGGACAATTTGCCGGGACTGATTATTGATGTTTATGATCATACAGCTGTTATGCAGGCACATTCGGCAGGAATGCATGTATATCGCATGGAAATAGCCGATGCTTTGTCAGAAGTAATGGGAGATGTGATTGAAAATATTTACTATAAGTCGGAAACAACATTGCCTTTTAAGGCTGATTTGTTGTCGACGGAGAATGGGTTTATCAAGGGAGGAAGTCCTGAAAATGTAGCAATGGAAAATGGACTGAAGTTCCACGTAGACTGGCTGAAAGGACAGAAAACGGGTTTCTTTGTCGATCAGCGTGAGAACCGCCATTTGCTGGAACGATATGCAAAAGGACGTAATGTCTTGAATATGTTCTGTTATACTGGAGGGTTTTCTTTCTATGCCATGCGAGGTGGAGCAAATCTTGTTCATTCGGTAGACAGTTCAGCAAAGGCTATTGACTTGACAAACGAGAATGTAGAACTGAATTTCCCTGGGGATGCTCGCCATAAAGCTTATGCGGAAGATGCGTTTAAGTATCTGGATCGTATGGGTGATCAGTATGACCTGATTATTCTGGATCCTCCTGCTTTCGCTAAGCATCGTGATGCCTTGCGCAATGCTTTGCGTGGATATACGAAACTGAATGCGAAAGCTTTCGAAAAGATTCGTCCGGGAGGTATTCTGTTTACTTTCTCTTGTTCGCAAGTTGTCAATAAGGAGAATTTCCGGAATGCAGTATTTACTGCTGCGGCTCAGAGTGGTCGTAGTGTGCGCATTCTTCATCAGTTGACTCAGCCGGGAGACCATCCGGTAAATATTTATCATCCGGAAGGAGAATATCTGAAAGGACTGGTGCTTTATGTAGAGTAAGTTTATTACATTGTGCTGATAAAAAATACCGGATCTTACAAAAGGTTATGCCTGTTCGTAAGATCCGGTATTTTTATGTGTGTGTTTACTCTACTGTAACAGACTTGGCAAGGTTGCGTGGCTGGTCTACGTCTTTTCCTTTACATACCGCTATATGATAAGCTAATAATTGTAATGGAATGGTAGTAACTAAAGGCTCGAGACATTCTAATGTTTCTGGTATTTCAATGCACTCGTCAGCGATCTTGCGGATAACAGTATCTTGTTTGTTGATTAATGCTATAATGTGTCCTTTTCGGGCTTTTATTTCCTGGACATTACTTACGATCTTTTCATACATGGCATTCTGAGTGGCAATTACCACTACCGGCATCTCTGTATCAACTAAGGCTATGGGGCCATGCTTCATTTCGGCAGCGGGATATCCTTCTGCATGGATGTATGAAATTTCTTTTAGTTTTAAGGCTCCTTCCAGAGCTACCGGATAACTGTAACCACGACCTAAATAAAGAAAATTATGGGCATAGGTAAATATACGCGATAAACTAGCTATGCTTTCATTCTGCTTTAATACTTCTGTTATCTTCTCGGGTATTTGTAGCAGCTCGTCGATAATACGATTGTAATCGGCTGTGCTTATTTCTCCTTTTTCTTTTCCTAATGTTAATGCAAACATTGTTAATACGGTAACTTGTCCTGTAAAGGCTTTAGTTGATGCAACTCCTATTTCTGGACCTACATGTATGTAAGAGCCTGAGTCGGTGATGCGGGGAATGGATGAACCGACGGCGTTACAGATACCATATACGAATGCTCCCTGAGATTTTGCCAATTCTACGGCAGCAAGAGTGTCGGCTGTTTCTCCTGATTGAGAGATTGCTATTACGACATCACGATTCGTAAGCACCGGATTTCGGTAGCGAAACTCTGAAGCATATTCTACTTCAACAGGGATACGGCAAAATGTTTCTATCAGCTGTTTACCTATTAAACCGGCATGCCATGATGTACCACATGCTACAATGACAAAACGTTGGGCATTGAGTAACTGCTCTTTATGATCGTTTACAGCAGATAGTGTGACTTCATGTAGTGTACCGTTTATTCGTCCGCGCATACAGTCGTTAATACACTCGGGTTGCTCGAATATTTCTTTCAGCATAAAGTGAGGAAATCCTCCTTTTTCCAGCTGACCGATATTCATATCTACTTTCTTGATTTCGGCAGGTTGTGTTTCATTGTCGAGGTTTACTAACTTGAGTGGCTTTCCGTTTTCTAGGATAGCGATTTCTCCGTCTTGCAGGTAAACTACTTTGTCTGTATATTCAACAATCGGGGTTGCATCGGATGCTAAAAAGAATTCGTCTGTACCTACTCCGATAACTAATGGACTACTTTTGCGAGCTGCTATGATTTGTCCGGGATGTCTGCGGTCTAATACGGCGATAGCATAGGCTCCGACAACCTTGTGTAATGCCATTTGTATAGCTTCTAGCAACTCAGTGTCGTAAGTTGTTTGAAAGTAATCTATCAGTTGTACTAATACTTCTGTATCGGTTGAACTCTTGAATGTGTATCCTTTTTCTTGTAATTGTTCACGCAGAGTTGCATAGTTTTCTATGATGCCGTTGTGAACTAATGCGAGATTACCTGACTGTGATAAATGGGGATGTGCATTAGCCTGGCAAGGTTCTCCATGAGTTGCCCATCGGGTATGGGCTATACCTGTATGCCCCGAAGTATCTTTTTGTGATGCAGTGTCTTCCAGATTTGATACTTTGCCTTTCGCTTTATACACGTTCAATTTAGATTCATGGCTGATTAGACCTACTCCTGCACTGTCGTAACCGCGATACTCCAGACGCTTTAGTCCTTTTATAAGTATAGGATAAGCTTGTTTGCTTCCTATATATCCTACTATTCCACACATATGTATTTGTATTTCGTTTGTTGTATTGTTATTTGTTTATGCGAAAATACAAAACAGTTGACAAAATGCAATGTATGTGCGGATAAAAAAATTATTTTATTACTTATCAGTTGTGTGAATAGCGATATTCGCTTGGAGAAAATCCAGTTATTTTTTTAAAGATTAAACTGAAATATTGCACGCTGGGATATCCTAGTTGCTTGGCTATAATAGTTGGCATACAATCTTTTTGAAGCAACATCCTTTTAGCAGTTTCCAAACGCTTTAATTGAAAATATTCTTCAAGTGTTTTGCCCGTTTCAAATTTTAATAAATCTTCAAAGTATGCAGGTGATAGTCCCAGTTCTTCACTGAGTATTTTCGGATCAGGCATTATTCCATTTTGGAGTTGTCCCGATGCAATGTGGTGCTCGAGAAGTTTTTCCATTTTGTTTAGGAGTGTTTTATTCTTGTTTTCTCGGGTAATAAACTGGCGCTCATAATAACGTGTACAATAATCGAGTAATAATTCGATGTGGCGTGAAAGTATTGTACTACTATGTGTATCAATGGGGTGATGCAGTTCGTCTTCAATGTTTTCCAGGCAACATGTTATTTTGGCTGTTTCCCGTTGGGACAAGTGTAATGCTTCTTCTTTCTTGTACGAAAAAAAAGTATAATTTTTTATATGATTATTCAATGAGGTGCGGAAAAGTAGATCAGGATGAAATGCTAGCAGATATCCTTTATTGGGCAAGGTATTATTCTCACTCATCCGGAATATTTCACCGGGAGTGAGAAACACCATTGTTGCATTCGAATAATCGTAATATTTACGCCCGCAACAGCAGCAGGAGTCAGGACATTCTTCTATCAGCAAGATTGCGTAAAACTCGAATTTTACAGCGTCTTGTTCCAGGTTGGGGCTTTCCAGATTGATAATGCTTACCTGAGGGTGTAATGTCTTGCAGCCAAGGCAACAGTTGCATTCGTACACAGTTTTGAAATCTAACATATTCTTTTTGTCCTTATCTGTGGAAGTTGTTTATTGTTGGTTGTTTTGTGTACGATATTCATTGGGGGTACAGCCTACTCGTTTCTTGAATAGCCGGCATAGGTGTTGTGGGTACTGGAAGCCCAAAGAATATGCAATCTGGCTGACTGTATTTTCTGTAGCTGAGATCCGTTCCTTTGCCAGTTCTATGATTTTTTCCTGAATATATTCCTGTGGACTTTTTCCTGTTTCTTTTTTTAGCATATCACCGAAATAGTTAGAGGAAAGATATAGTTTGTCGGCAAAGTATTTTACAGTCGGTAACCCGTCCTGTTCGGCCTGAGGGCCTTCAAAGTATTCGTTAAGGAGATTTTCAAACCGTGTCAGGACATCACTGTTTGCTTTGCTGCGTGTCGTAAACTGTCGTTCATAGAAGCGCATGCAGTAATTTAACAGTAATTCGATGTGGTTTACTAATAAAGTTTTACTATGCTTGTCTATGCCGTGCTCCAGCTCCATGCGTATAATCTTTAATAACTCTTCGATAATACTTCTTTCTTCGGCCGACAGATGCAAGGCCTCGTTGACTTCATATGAGAAGAAAGTGTATTTTTTTATTGTTTTTCCTAAACTTGTACCATGTAATAAGTCGGGGTGGAAAAGTATTCCCAGTACATTCAGTTGTACACGGTCTGTTGTCAGTGTGGTTTCGGTTGTTTGTCCGGGAGCGAAACATACTACAGTCCCTTCCTGATAATCGTAAGTTTGACGTCCGTACTTAATATCACAGGCTTTTTCTAATTTCAGATATAGCGCATAAACACCGTAATTCCAATGCGTATAGGTCATTTGCCGGGTGGCTTTATTCAGGTCGATGACTGTTACCAGCGGATGTAATGTCTCAAGTCCGTATATCTGGTTATATAAGTCTACATTATTTAAATTAAGTATCTTGTCCATATGCAGAGTTGATTTTTATCTGAATACAAAATTAAGCGAAATCTCATATATCCCTACAACCATAATTACTGATTGTATAACCGAAGTTACGGTTTTTTGAAGCGATAGATAATATTGAACCCTGTTTCTTGAATCTGTAATTGAGGTTATAACATCCGTAATTTGTCTACACAGATGCTTATGTATTCTTGCGAAATTTGCATTGTCGATAATTTATACTAACTGATATACAATATTGAATATGGCTAAAAAGGTTTTGATTTTATCATCTAGCCCACGTCGTGGAGGTAATTCCGATACGCTTTGTGATGAGTTTATGCGTGGAGCAGTAGAAAGTGGAAATCATGTAGAAAAGATTTTCTTGCGTGATAAGACGATTCACCCTTGTCTTGGATGCAGCGTCTGTAGCCTGCATAAAAAACCGTGTCCACAAAAAGATGATGCGGCTGAGGTTATCGGAAAGATGCTGGAGGCTGATGTCATTGTTATGGCAACTCCTGTCTATTTCTATGCAATGAGTGCACAGATGAAAACACTGATAGATCGTTGCTGCGGTCCTTATACAGAAATGAAAAACAAAGAATTTTATTTTATAGCGACAGCAGCGGAAGAAGATGAAACAATTATGAAACGCGTTGTAGACAATTTCTGTGGTTTCCTCGATTGTCTTGAAAATCCTGTAATAAAAGGAACAGTATTCGGTGGAGGAGTCTGGCATGTAGGAGAAATAAAAGATAAGCCTGTATTGACAGAAGCTTATGAGATGGGTAAGAAAGTTTGATAATAATGGAATTGTATTTGAGATATTATGAAGATAAAGAGTTTTTTAATCGTATTTTTTATGTCAACGCTTATGAATATACTTTATGCACAGGATAGTGATAGGACTTTTCCTGTAAGTGACAAGGTAACAGTAGAAAGTGTCCGTTTTAAAAACCGTTTTGGAATTACGTTGGCTGCCGATTTGTATAAGCCTAAGCAGGCTGAAGGGAAACTTCCGGCTATTGCAGTGAGTGGTCCTTTTGGGGCAGTCAAAGAACAGTCATCAGGGCTTTATGCGCAAACAATGGCTGAACGTGGATTCCTGGCTATTGCTTTCGATCCTTCCTATACGGGTGAAAGCAGTGGTGAACCTCGCTATGTTGCCTCTCCCGACATTAATACGGAGGATTTTTCTGCTGCTGTAGATTTTCTTTCAATTCGTGAAGATGTAGATCCAGAGCGCATTGGGATTATCGGTATCTGTGGATGGGGTGGCATGGCTCTTAATGCGGCTGCTATCGATACTCGTATAAAAGCAACTGTCACTGTTACTATGTATGATATGAGTCGTGTAAATGCTAATGGATATTTTGATGCGATGGATGCAGATGCACGTTATGAACTTCGCAAGAAGTTGAATGCCCAGCGGACTATAGATGCACGGAATGGTTCATATGCACTGGCAGGAGGGGTGGTGGATCCGCTACCAGAGGATGCTCCTCAGTTTGTGAAAGATTACTATGATTATTATAAAACAAAGCGTGGCTATCATAAACGTTCCCTGAACTCGAATAACGGATGGAATGTTACTTCGTCCCTTTCATTTATCAATACACCGCTGCTGACATATAGTGATGAAATTCGAAGTGCTGTGTTAATGATTCACGGTGAAAAGGCACATTCCCGTTATTTTAGTGAAGATGCCTTTAAGAAGTTAAAAGGGGATAATAAGGAACTACTGATTATTCCAGGTGCAAGTCATGTAGATTTATATGATAATCAGGCAGGAGTTATTCCATTCGATAAGATAGAACGGTTTTTCTATACCTATCTGAAATAAGACTGCTATACGGCCAATTTTAGATGTAAGTAATAATTGTGTCAGGAAATGAGAAACCAAACCAATAAGGCTGAAGCTCTGCTTTCACTTATTCGCAGGGGAGAGCATATGACATTTAAGCAACAACTGGAACTTACCATACGTTTGAGTATTCCGGCAGTTGTAGCTCAGATCTCATATATTGTTATGCAATATATTGATGCTTCAATGGTTGGTAGTCTGGGAGCGGAGGCTTCTGCTTCTATCGGTTTGGTTTCTACTTCTACCTGGTTGTTCTGGGGAGTATGTGTTGCTTCTGCTACGGGCTTTTCTGTGCAGGTAGCACATCATATCGGAGCGAAAGAATTTGGTCAGGCACGTGCTGTCCTTCGGCAGTCTTTTGTTGCAACTACGATATTCAGCTTACTGCTGACTGTAATTGGTGTACTGGTTAGTGCTCCTCTTCCTGTATGGCTGGGAGGTGATGTTGCCATTCAGCATGATGCTTCTTCCTATTTTCTGATATTTATTTTATTTCTGCCGATCCTTCAGCTTAATTTTTTAGCGGGAGGTATGTTAAGATGTAGTGGCAACATGCATGTGCCTAGCATGCTGAATGTTCTGATGTGTATAATGGATGTTGTCTTTAATTTTTTTCTGATATATCCTTCCCGGGAGTTAGAGATAGGTAATATATCTGTCTTTGTTCCTGGAGCGGGACTAGGAGTTGAAGGTGCTGCTTTGGGTACAGGACTGGCTGAGATGTTGGTTGCCATTATGATGACTTGGTATCTCTGTCGTTGTTCGAAAGAATTAGCTCTGGTGGGCAGACCTGGAAGTTTCTTTTTGACTTCGCAAGTATTAATAAAATCGTTCAAAATAGGAGTTCCCATGTGTGTAGAGCATATTGTTATTTGCGGAGCACAGATCTTGACAACTGTTATTGTTGCTCCATTGGGAATCTTTGCTATAGCTGCAAATTCTTTTGCAATAACCGCAGAAAGCTTATGTTATATGCCGGGTTATGGTATTGCTGATGCTGCGACGACATTGATCGGGCAAAGTCTGGGAGCGGGAAGAAAAGATTTAACCCGATCTTTTGCCCGGATAACAGTAGCAACTGGTATGTTGGTAATGGGAGTGATGGGCGGTGTCATGTATTGGGCTGCTCCTTTAATAATCGGGGCAATGACACCTGATGCAGAGATACTTTCATTAGGTGTGATGGCTTTGCGTATTGAGGCATTTGCAGAGCCTATGTTTGCTGCGGCAATTGTTGCTTATGGAGTTTTTATCGGTACGGGAGATACACTCATGCCGAGCATAATGAACTTTGTCAGTATATGGGCTGTACGTCTTAGCTTGGCTTCATGTCTTGCTCCTTCGATGGGGTTGAAGGGCGTTTGGCTGGCTATGTGTATTGAGCTTTGTTTCAGAGGGATGATATTCTTGATAAGGTTGGAAAAAGGAAAATGGATAAAAATTACCTGATGCTATGAGATATTGCTTATTATCGGGAAGATTATTTATGTCTGTGATAGCTGTCTTGTTATTTGTTGCAGTTACATCGTATGGCAATAATCTAGGCAAAGCCCCAATCCAATTTAATAAAGATAAAATTTGTAATAAAAGTAAGACAATGGAACGTGATACAATTAAGCTGCATATTGGCAGTAAAGTTTTTGTTGCTGTGTTGGAGAATAATTCTTCTGCAATGGCTTTGAAAGAATTATTGGCAAAATGCAATGTAACAGTAGAGATGAGTGATTATGCTCATATGGAAAAGGTAGGAACATTAGGGGTTAGACTGCCGAGAAATGATGAGTGGATTCAAACTGATTCTGGAGACTTGATTTTATATCAGGGACATTATATGGTTATTTATTATGATCGTAATAGCTACTCTTTGACTCGATTGGGTAAAATAATCAATGTTACTCAAGATGAGCTTAAAAATGCTTTGGGTAAAGGGAATGTTACGGTTGTTCTTTCTTTAGAATAATTGTTTGTACGAGTGAGTTTTCTATTCGAAAAGTGAAAGTTATAGGATGAAGATTGTATCTTTTAAATATTGCTTTATTGCAGGTCTATTGTCTTTTACGGCTTGTTCCCCTGATGATATTCCTGATATTGACGAAACGATTTCCCCTCCGTCTTCAAATGTTCCGGAGGATAATGACGACGGAGATTGTTCTCCGGTCAAGCAGATTGTTGTGACAATAAATAAAACTCCGTTTACTGCAACATTGGAGAATAATGAAACGGTTCGTGAATTTCTTGATTTATTGCCTCTTACTGTCGATATGACTGAATTGAACGGAAATGAAAAATATTGTTACCTTCCTCAAAGTTTACCGGTAGATAGTCGCCAGATAGATGTTATTCAAACCGGTGACCTAATGCTTTATGGCTCGAACTGTATTGTCCTTTTCTATCAAACGTTTTCTTCCAGTTATACTTATACCAGATTAGGCCGGATTGATCATACTATAGGTTTGAAAGATATTCTTGGGCAAGGTAATGTTACTGTAAACTTTCATATAGTTAATCAATAAATACGGATAAATTATGCAACAGATAAAAAATACAGAGTTTGGAGGCGAACGCCCTTTGTTTGCTTCTCATGATTTGCAGATTGATAATGTAACAATTCATGCAGGAGAATCTGCTTTAAAAGAATGTAGTAATATTATTGCAGTGAACTGTCGTTTTGAGGGAAAATATCCATTTTGGTACGTCAATGGCTTTATTGTCAAAAACTGTCTGTTTACTGAAGGAGCACGTGCTGCACTTTGGTATTCGCAAAATTTGAAAATGACGGATACAAAAGTGGAGGCTCCTAAAATGTTCCGTGAAATGGATGGACTGGAGCTGGTTAACGTACACTTGCCTAATGCTCAGGAAACGTTGTGGCATTGTCGTAATGTCAATTTAAAAAATGTGCATGTGGATAATGCTGATTATCTTTTTATGCATAGTGAAAATATTACCATAAAAGATTATATGCAGAATGGCAACTACTCGTTTCAGTATTGCAGAAATGTAGAAATTCACAATGCAGTGATCAATTCGAAAGATGCGTTCTGGAATACAGAAAATGTAACGGTGTATGATTCTGAAATTAATGGAGAATATTTAGGCTGGCATTCTAAGAATTTGCGCTTGGTTAATTGTAAAATCTCGGGCACACAACCTCTTTGTTATGCTCACGGGTTAATAATGGAGGATTGTGTAATAGCTGATGATTGTGATCTTGCTTTTGAATATAGTTCTGTGCATGCTACGATTAAGAGTGCAGTACATAGTGTAAAGAATCCTCGTACGGGATGTATTACTGCCGAAAGTTACGGACAGATAATTCTTGATGAACATATTAAAGCACTAGGTGATTGTGAGCTGAAACTATGGGATGGACTTACTTGTTTTTCTGATTAAATAAAGTATGAAATATAATTTTGACGAAATAGTTTCGCGACATCATACTAATTCATATAAATGGGATAGTGCGACGCTGCCGGATATTTTGCCGATGTGGGTAGCGGATATGGATTTTCGGACAGCTCCAGCTATTATTCGTGCGCTGCAGCAACGTGTACAGCACGGCATTTTTGGATATACTCGCGTTCCGGATGAGTATTATAGTGCTGTTGTAGGATGGTTTAGTCGGAGGCATCGGTGGCAGATAAATCGTGAATGGATTATTTATACTTCGGGAGTTGTTCCGGCCATATCCGCCATCATAAAGGCATTAACGGTTCCGGGAGATAAAGTTTTAGTTCAGACACCGGTTTACAACTGTTTTTTTTCCTCTATCAGAAACAATGGTTGTGAGATAGTAAGTAGTCCCTTACTGTGGGATGGAAAAACTTTCTCTATTGATTTTGACGATTTGGAACGAAAGGCAGCAGATCCGGAAGTGAAGCTTATGCTGCTTTGTAATCCGCATAATCCTGCTGGCAGAGTGTGGAGTAAACAGGAATTGTACCAAATCGGAGAGATTTGTATTCGTAATGGGGTGACAGTCATTGCAGATGAAATACATTGTGAGCTGGTCTTTCCAGAAAATGTCTATACTCCTTTTGCTTCACTTTCTGAAAAGTTTCAGAAGCATTCTGTTACTTGTGTATCTCCTAGCAAAGCTTTTAATATCGCAGGCTTGCAAATTGCTAATATTGTTTGTGCAGACGAATATATGCGCCATAAGATAGATAAAGCGATTAATATTAATGAAGTCTGCGACGTTAATCCTTTTGGCGTTATTGCCACGATAGCTGCCTATAATGAGGGTGAGGAGTGGTTGGCGCAGTTGTGTAGTTATCTGTTTGAAAACTACCAATACATGAAAGACTATTGTGAAAAATATTTGCCTGATTTTCCTATTGCTGAATTAGAAGGTACTTATCTAGTCTGGATGGATTGCCGGAAGTTGCTTCTACCATCCAAGAAAATTGAATGTCTATTAAAGGAAAATGTTCATTTGTGGCTGAATTCTGGAGATATGTATGGAGCAGAAGGCGAAGGGTTTATGCGTTGGAATATAGCTTGTCCGAGGGCCTTGCTAACAGAAGGATTAGATAGATTCAGAGATTTTGTTCATCATAACTAAAAGAATAAGCAGGTCGGGCACTTTCTTTTTTCTGTAAATGTGATAAACGTTATCATCATCTGCTGCCTGTACCTGCTTTTTCTTTGATAATGTCATGACTTCTGGTTATCTTTGCGTAGAATAATTAAAAACCGGAATTTATGGATATACAAACAATACTTGCGAATTTGAAAATAGAACAGTTGAATGTGATGCAGCAAACAGCTGTCGATGCCTATCGTGAAGGAGGTGATTTAGTCCTGCTTTCGCCTACGGGCTCGGGTAAGACTTTGGCTTATTTATTGCCTCTTGTTTCTTCTTTGAAGCCCGGTCAGCAAGGAGTTCAGGCTGTTATTTTAGTCCCATCCCGCGAGTTGGCTTTACAGATAGAGCAAGTATTTAAGTCTATGAATACGGAATTTAAAATAATGAGTTGTTACGGAGGGCGTCCGGCAATGGACGAACATCGTACAATGAAAGGTATCTGCCCATCAGTAATTGTCGGTACACCGGGACGAATGAACGATCACTTGGAAAAACAAAATTTTGATGCTTCTACAGTGAAGCTTTTGGTGATTGATGAATTCGATAAATGTCTGGAGTTCGGTTTTCAGGAAGAAATGTCGGATGTTATCAGTAAATTGCCGAAATTACGTCGTCGTTTTCTGCTTTCGGCTACAGATGCTGAAGAGATTCCTCATTTTACCGGTTTGAACAGTACCGTCAAATTAAATTTTCTTGATCCTGATGGAGGGGTTTCTGAACGTTTGCATTTGTATAAAGTGATTTCTCCTGTAAAAGATAAGTTGGAAACTTTATATAAGTTGCTTTGTTGTTTGGGAAATCAGTCTACTTTGGTTTTTTGCAATCATCGTGAAAGTGTAGACCGTGTAGGTAAATATTTACATTCCATGAAAGTGTATTGCGAAACGTTTCATGGTGGAATGGAGCAGGATGACCGGGAAAGAGCTTTATATAAATTTCGTAATGGTAGCTGTCATATTTTTATCTCGACCGATCTGGCAGCACGTGGTTTAGATATTCCCGATATAAAAAATGTTGTTCATTATCATCTTCCAGTTGCAGAAGATGGGTTTATACACCGGAACGGACGTACGGCACGCTGGGAAGCTGATGGTAGTTCTTATATCATTCTTCATTCTGAAGAACAGTTGCCTTCTTACATAAAGGAAGAACCGGAGGAATATCTCTTGCCGGCTGTGCTTCCTAAACCTGCCCTGCCTGATTTTGTTACCTTATATATAGGAAAGGGGAAAAAAGATAAAATCAATAAAATAGATATTGTAGGTTTTTTGTCTAAAAAAGGAAATTTAAGCAAGGAAGATATTGGGCGTGTAGATGTGAAAGATCATTATGCTTTTGCAGCGGTTTCTCGTTCTAAATACAAACAAGTGTTAAAACTTGTGCAAAATGAAAAGATTAAGGGGGTAAAAGCTTTGATAGAACTGGCTAAATGATAACTTTGTGTCAATAAAACCTTGTCTCGGTAAGAAATTCTCTCAAAATGCTATGACTCTAGTCTGTTCAAAAGTCATAGAACTTACTTCTTGTGTCAATTTGTAAATTAAACCGCATTGTTTTGTGTAATTTGTTATTAAAAGCCCTGAGTTGCTAGAAAAATATTACAAAAACTTTTGGAAGTCTAAAAATAATCGCTATATTCGCAATTGTAAGAACGAACAAATGTTTAACCAAAACAAACTTCCAAATGAAAAAACATAATTTCAATGCGGGACCTTCTATATTGCCTCGCGAAGTGATCGAAAAAACAGCTCAGGCTATTCTTGACTTTAATGGTTCGGGACTTTCGTTGATGGAAATCAGTCACCGCGCTAAAGACTTCCAGCCGGTGGTAGACGAGGCTGTTGCCTTGTTTAAGGAACTTCTGAATATTCCGGAAGGGTATTCGGTACTTTTCCTGGGTGGAGGAGCAAGTATGGAGTTCTGTATGGTTCCTTATAATTTCCTTGAAAAGAAAGCTGCATATCTTAATACAGGTACATGGGCAAAAAAAGCTTTGAAAGAAGCGAAGGCATTCGGTGAAACAGTTGAAGTAGCTTCTTCCGAAAAAGACGGATATACTTATATTCCGAAAGATTATACAGTACCGGCAGATGTGGATTATTTCCATATTACTACAAACAATACGATTTATGGAACAGAACTCCATGCCGATCTGGATGTGAATGTTCCGATGGTTGCCGATATGTCATCTGATATATTCTCTCGCCCGATTGATGTTTCAAAATATATCTGTATCTATGGCGGTGCACAGAAAAACCTGGCACCGGCAGGTGTTACTTTTGTCATTGTGAAAAATGAAGCTTTGGGCAAAGTCTCACGCCATATCCCTACCATGTTGAATTATCAGACTCATGTTGATAAAGGCTCTATGTTTAATACACCTCCTGTAGTTCCTATTTATGCGGCTTTGCAGACATTGCGCTGGATAAAGGCTCAGGGTGGAGTAGAAGAAATGCAACGCCGTGCTAAACAGCGTGCAGATATGTTGTATGCTGAAATCGACCGTAATAAATTGTTCCGCGGAACGGTTACAGATAAAGGCGATCGCTCTTATATGAATATTTGCTTTGTAATGGCAGACGAATATAAGGATTTGGAGGCAGACTTCTTGAAGTTTGCTACAGATAAAGGAATGGTTGGTATCAAGGGACATCGCTCAGTAGGTGGATTCCGCGCTTCTTGTTACAATGCCATGCCTGTAGAAAGCGTTCAGGCTCTGATAGACTGCATGCAGGAGTTCGAAAAAATGCATTAATTTATTAGTCGTTTATAAAGGCACACAGACCTGCACGGATAGATAGTGTGCGGGTATGTGTGCCTTTTTTATTTATATTAAATCTGATAGTTATGAAAGTTTTAGTAGCAACAGAAAAACCGTTTGCAAAAGTTGCAGTCGACGGTATTCGTAAGGAAGTAGAAGCTGCTGGTTACGAACTGGCTTTACTTGAAAAATATACAGAAAAAGCACAGCTCCTTGAAGCTGTAAAAGATGCCAATGCTATTATTATCCGTAGTGATATTATTGATAATGAAGTGTTTGATGCCGCTCCCGAATTGAAGATCGTAGTTCGTGCTGGAGCTGGTTACGATAACGTCGATCTGGAATCTGCTACTGCACATGGCGTTTGTGTGATGAATACTCCGGGACAAAACTCAAATGCAGTTGCTGAGTTGGCTTTCGGTATGATGATTATGGCGGTTCGTAATTTCTACGACGGCAAATCGGGTACGGAACTGATGGGTAAGAAGCTGGGTATTCATGCATACGGTAATGTAGGACGCAATGTGGCTCGTATAGCAAAAGGAATCGGTATGGATATTTATGCTTATGATGCTTATTGTCCGAAAGAAGTGATGGAGGCTGATGGTATAAAACCGGTTGATTCTGCTGAAGAGTTGTATGCTACTTGTAACGTGGTGTCTTTGCACATTCCGGCTACTGCCGAAACCAAAAACTCGATTAACTATGACTTGGTAAATCGTATGCCGAAAAACGGTCTGCTGGTTAATACTGCCCGTAAGGAGGTGATTAATGAAGCGGATTTGCTTCGCCTGATGAATGACCGTCCGGACTTGAAATATGTAACTGATATTATGCCGGCACATCATGAAGAGTTTGCCGATCATTTTCCGGGACGTTATTTCTCTACTCCGAAGAAGATGGGTGCACAGACAGCGGAAGCAAATATCAATGCCGGTATCGCAGCTGCTCGTCAGATTGTGGGCTTCCTGAAAGATGGTTGTGAGAAATTCCGTGTAAATAAAAAGTAACTCTTTTATTTGTGCATAAATGAAACTGACCGCATACGAACGGCATTCGCTGATTCCATTGGGGATCGGAACTTCCTTGCTGCTGGTGAATTCTTTGTGCAGGTCGTTTCTGGATGATTTCTGGAAAGGATTTCTGTGCGGCATGGCATTGATGTTTTTCCTTTATGCGCTGTGGACGTTAGTGTTATTTTTCAAACGAAATTTCAAGCATTATGGCAATAGTTAAACCTTTCAAGGGTGTTCGTCCGCCGCAGGACTTGGTGGAGCAGGTGGCTTCCCGCCCTTACGACGTGTTAAACTCGGCTGAAGCCCGCGAAGAGGCGAAAGGCAACGAGAAATCTTTGTATCACATCATCAAGCCGGAGATTGACTTTCCGGAGGGAACGGATGAGCACGACCCGCGTGTGTACGACAAGGCGGTAGCGAATTTCCGGATGTTCCAGGAAAAGGGCTGGCTGGTGCAGGACGACAAACCGTGTTATTATATTTATGCCCAGACCATGAACGGCAAGACGCAGTATGGACTGGTGGTAGGAGCTTACGTACCCGACTACATGAACGGGGTGATCAAGAAGCATGAGCTGACGCGCCGTGACAAGGAGGAGGACCGCATGAAGCATGTACGGGTGAACAATGCGAACATCGAACCGGTGTTCTTTGCTTATCCGGAAAACAAGACGCTGGATGCCGTAGTGGCGAAATATACGGCTCAGAAGCCGGTGTATGACTTTGTGGCACCGGATGACGGCTTCGGCCATCAGTTCTGGGTGATTGACGACGACAAGGACATTGAGGCAGTGACAGAGGCGTTCAAGGAGATGCCTTCGCTTTACATTGCCGACGGTCATCACCGTAGTGCGGCAGCGGCACTGGTGGGTGCTGAAAAGGCGGCTCAGAATCCGAACCATCGGGGCGACGAGGAATACAACTACTTTATGGCGGTGTGTTTCCCGGCCGAGCAGCTTACTATCATCGACTACAACCGGGTGGTGAAGGATTTGAACGGACTGACTCCGCAGGCGTTCCTGGAAGCGCTGAAGAAGGACTTCGTAGTGGAAGAAAAGGGTACGGACATCTACAGACCGGCCGCCTTACATAATTTCTCTCTTTATCTGGAGGGTAAGTGGTATAGTCTGACAGCAAAGCCAGGTACATACGACGATAACGATCCGATCGGAGTGTTGGATGTAACGATTTCCTCTAACTTGATTTTGGATGAGATTCTTGGCATCAAGGATTTGCGCTCTGATAAGCGTATCGACTTTGTGGGCGGTATTCGCGGACTTGGTGAACTGAAGAAGCGGGTAGACAGTGGTGAAATGAAGATGGCGCTTGCACTTTATCCGGTTTCCATGAAACAATTAATGGACATTGCAGATACCGGAAATATTATGCCGCCTAAGACTACTTGGTTCGAACCTAAGCTTCGCTCCGGTCTGGTGATACATAAGCTGGAGTAAGTGTATAATGGAATAATATTAGTTTTATATGGGATTTCTTTTGCTGTATAAAATTGCAAAGCAGAATTGGCTTATGTTTTTATGCTGCTGCAGTAAGTCCCGGCCAACACTGGCGAGTGATAATAGCAACTTTAACAGTTAGCTTGTACTGGGAAATATTCTTTTCGGCAAAGATTAATCCGATATATAGTGAGGTCAGGAGATTTTAGCGAAAATGTCCTGACCTTTTTTATGATTGTGCCAAATGTTTTTTACTTAAATTGTGTACCTTTGCATCCGGTTTTGCAAAAGTAACAGATATTTCATGGCTAGTAATACATTCAAAGGTTTTGTTTATGGAGCAGTGGCAGCTGCCAGTTATGGACTGAATCCTCTATTTACTCTGCCTCTTTATGCTGATGGAGTAAGTGCTGATTCGGTATTGTTTTACCGTTACGGACTAGGTGTAGTGATGCTTGCTTTGCTGATGAAGGTGCAGAAACAGTCATTTGCATTGCATCGTAGCGAAGTATTGCCTTTACTTGTTATGGGGATGCTGTTTGCATTTTCCTCGCTTACTCTTTTTCAGAGTTATAATTATATGGATGCAGGCATTGCTTCTACCATTCTGTTTGTTTATCCGGTATTGGTTGCTGTTATTATGGCTGTTTTCTTTAAGGAGAAAGTTTCTGTTATAACAGCTGTTTCTATTGCTTTGGCTTTTGTTGGCATATCCTTATTGTACAAGGGTGAAGGTGGAAAGACGTTAAGCTTAATCGGAGTTTTACTTGTCTTTATATCCTCACTTACGTATGCTATTTATATTATAGGAGTGAATCGTTCGTCGCTGAAAGACATGCCTACTGCAAAACTTACATTTTATGCTTTATTGTTTGGCTTGAGCGTATTTGTTGTCCGTTTGAAGTTCTGTACGCATCTTGATCCTATCAGTACTCCTTGGCTGTGGATCAATCCGATAGGGTTAGCTTTGTTCCCGACTGTAATATCTTTAGTCGCCATGACTAAGTCTATACACTATATAGGTTCTACTCCCGCGGCTATTTTAGGTGCTTTGGAGCCGATTACAGCCTTATTCTTCGGTGTCCTGGTGTTTGGTGAACGCCTTACGCCGCGCATTATTTTAGGAATTATTCTTGTGCTGTCGGCCGTTACACTGATTATTGTAGGAAAGTCGCTGGTTAACAGAATCCGCGTACATGTATTGCATAAGTAAATACTTGAATCTGATATAAAAACGAATTATTTTGGAAGATACTTATAAAACCATTGAAGGACAGTCAGAGTCTGTTTATACAGAGAAGCGAAGCAAGTTCATAGCCATTGCTATCCCAGTGCGTACACTTGCCGAAATAAAACAATATTTGGAAGAGTACCAGAAAAAGTACTATGATGCACGCCATGTATGCTATGCATATATGCTTGGAGCTGAACGGAAAGATTTTCGTGCTAATGACAATGGAGAACCTTCAGGTACAGCCGGAAAGCCTATCTTAGGACAAATCAATTCGAATGAACTGACCGATATTCTGGTTATTGTGGTACGTTATTTCGGAGGAATTAAATTAGGTACCAGTGGATTGATTGTGGCCTATCGGACAGCAGCCGCACAAGCAATAGCCGAAGCGACGGTGATAGAAAAAACGGTAGATCAGGATGTGACGGTTGCCTTTGAATATCCTTTCATGAACGATGTAATGCGTATTGTAAAAGAAGAATCTCCCGAGATATTGGAACAGTCGTACGATATGGACTGTTTCATGCGCCTTCGCATCCGCAAATCTTTGATGCCTCGTCTGCGTTCTCGTCTGGAAAAGGTAGAAACACTTCGTTTCCCCGAAGACGATGTAACATCTTTGTAATAATTATGACATAATCAAGTTACGTGTGCCTTGTACTTTTGCTATCGAAATAAAAAGCAGAAGTATAGTGAATAAGAAAAATTTAAAAACACGATGTGCCTTTATCGCAGGCTTGTTAGGATGTGTGGCTATGCCGGCGCATGCCGAAGATAGCAACAAAGAAGAAACCCCGAAAGGCAAGGCTATTATTACGATTTTTTCTGATATCCATTCCGGCTTTGGTCATGTGAATGATGACCGCGGTTTTAATTTGGACCGAGCGTACTTGGGATATCAGTATGATTTGTCGAAAGAACTTCAGTTAAAGGTAGTTGCCGATTTCGGACAGTCTAAAAGTGTTGATGATCATCAGCGTATAGGTTTTGTTAAAAATGCCCAGATATCATGGAAACGTGAAAAGTGGACATTACACGCAGGTTTGATTTCTACTACCCAGTTTAAGTTTCAGGAAAGCTTCTGGGGTAAGCGGTATGTGATGAAATCTTTCCAGGATGAGTATAAGTTCGGAAGCAGTGCCGATCTTGCTGTATCGGCAGCTTACGATTTCAACGATTATGTATCGGCAGACGTTATTCTTGCCAATGGCGAAGGTTACAAAAAACTTCAGGTAAAAGATGGTCTGCAATATGGGGCAGGAGTGACACTGATGCCTGTCAAGAATCTTTTTATCCGTCTGTATGGTTCTTATAATGAAGCTTCGGAAGAATCAGGTAAAGGTATAACAAATCTGGCTTCTTTCATCGGATATAAACACAAGTCATTTTCTCTGGCGGCAGAATATAATTATCAGAAAAATGCCAGCTACACAGACGGACAAGACCAAAGCGGTGTGTCAGCCTATGCAACGGTCAACTTGTCTAAGAAAGTCGGAGTCTTTGGTCGTTGGGACTATCTTACTTCAAAAAACAAATGGAATGAAGAGAATGATGGTATGGCAGGACTTGTAGGAGCGGAGTTCCGGCTTGGGAAATACATAAAACTTTCTCCTAACTTCCGGATATGGTCGCCCAAGGCAGGAAGTATGCCCAATTCATATTATGCTTATCTGAACGCTTCTTTCTCCTTATGAAATTATCAAAGAGATTTTTAAATATAAGAAAATTCAATTTATTAAATTAATAAACAATGAAAAAACATTATTTGCCTTTGGTGGCAGGTATAATGGCTATTGCCGTTACTGCATGTGGTGGACAAAAATCATCAACTGAATCTGTAGAATTAACTGGTGCGGGAGCAACTTTCCCATTACCTTTCTATAACATGAGCTTTGAAGGATATGGTGCTACACACGATAATAAAGTTTCTTATGGTGGCATTGGTAGTGGTGGTGGAGTACGTAACCTGAAAGATGGTATCGTAGACTTTGCCGGAAGTGATGCTTTCTTGAGCGATAAGGAAATGTCAGAAATGGAACCTGTAGTACACATCCCGACATGTATGGGAGCTGTGGTATTGGCCTACAATTTACCGGATGTAGTTAAATTGAACTTGTCGGGTGATGTTATTGCTGATATTTATGCTGGAAAGATAACAGACTGGAACGATGCACGTTTGCAGGAATTGAATCCGGATGTGAAATTGCCTGCAAAGAAGATAATTCTTGCATATCGTTCGGATGGTAGTGGTACAACATTTGTATTTACCGATTATTTGTCTAAAGTCAGCGAAAGCTGGAAAAATACTTTCGGATCAGGTAAAACAGTGGATTTCCCTGTCGGACAGGCTGCAAAAGGTAATCCGGGTGTAGCTGGTATCATTGCACAGACTCCGTATTCATTGGGATATATTGGCTCTGAATATGCTTTTGCACAGAAAATTCCTTATGCGGCTGTAAAGAACCAGCGTGGTGAGCTGATTACTCCGTCTACAGAAAGTATCTCGGCTGCTGCCGGTGATATTCCTCAGGACACTCGTTGTTCTATAACCAATGCCGATGCAGCAGGAGCTTATCCTATCAGCTGTTTTACCTGGTTGCTGATTTACAAGGAACAGAATTATTCAGACCGTTCGGAAGCACAGGCTAAAGCTACACTGGATTTGATGCAATATATGTTAAGCGACAGCGTACAGCAGACTACTGCTACCGTACACTATGCTCCGCTGCCTAAGAAAGCTGTTGAACAAAGTTTGGCAAACCTTAAGACTGTTACTTATCAGGGACAGCCGATTCTGAAATAATAGATTATTACTGCAAAGCTGATATTTTATGCAAGACAAAATTTTTAGAGTTTTACTTATTCTGTCGGCTGTTGTTATTCCTATCATCGGTGGGGGAATCGTATATTCCCTCACTGCCGATGCCTCCGGAGCGTTCGAACATTTTGGTTTCTGGAATTTTATCTTCTCCGACGACTGGGTAACGACGGCAGGAAAAGAAAGCTACGGAGCACTTCCGTTCATTACCGGAACATTGCTTACTACAATTCTTGCTCTGCTGATGTGTATACCGTTCTCTTTGCCGGTTGCCTTGTTTACAGGTGAGTATTTCCGTGGAAAGAAAATTGCAGCAGTGCTGGGAACCGTTACCGATCTGCTGGCTGGTATTCCTTCCATTATTTATGGCTTGTGGGGATTTTATGTATTGCGTAACGTATTCATGCATTTAAATCTTTCTCCGCAAGGTTCGGGAATCCTTACTGCGGCTTTTGTGTTGGCTATTATGATTGTACCTTATGCAGCTTCTCTGAGTTCGGAGTTTATCAAAATGGTTCCTTCCGACTTGAAAGAAGGAGCATATGCTATGGGAGCAACCCGTGCAGAAGTTATCCGGAGAGTGGTTTTCCCTATGGCAGGATCGGGTATCTTTTCCGCTTATATTTTGGCTATCGGACGTGCTTTGGGAGAAACGATGACAGTTACAATGCTGATTGGTAACACCAATCAGATGCCTGAGACCTTGCGTACTACAGGTAACACGATGGCCAGTATCATAGCCAATCAGTTTGGTGAAGCCGACGGACTGAAACTTTCGTCATTGATTGCCATCGGCTTGTTATTGTTCCTTATAACAGCCGTTATCAATATGATTGGAAAAATATTGATACGCAAGGCAAGACATGTGTAATCTATAAAATAGAATTTGTATAAATGGTACGTGATAATAACATTCGAATCCGTATATTCAAGAATCGGTTGCTTTATGTGCTGGTGTGTGTGCTATCCGGACTGACAGCGATCCCTTTGCTTGCTATTTTGGGAGAAGTGCTGATAAAAGGATGGAAACAGTTGGGATGGTCATTCATTACTGAGGCAACTCCCAATGCATATAAGGCGATGCAGGCTGTTTCGGCAGGGCAGGATATTCCGGGTGGTATTGCCAATGGAATTGTGGGTACTTTCCTGATGTTGATGCTTGCTGCCGTAGTTGCTATACCAGTGGGTGTGTTCTGTGGAATCTGTTTGTCTGAATATCGGAAAAACTGGTTTGCAACGATTGTCAGTTACCTTACTGACTTGCTTCAGGGTACTCCTTCTATCATTATCGGTATTATTACATATATCTGGGTGGTAGTGCCGATGAAAGGTTATTCGGCTATAGCCGGAAGCGTGGCACTGTTCATTATGATGCTGCCTCTTATCATCCGTTCTACAGAAGAAACAATGAAAGTGCTGCCGGAAACATTGAAAGAGGCCGGATTGGCGCTGGGAGGTAGTTACTGGCGTGTTATGCTGCAGGTAATGCTGCCTTCTGCTTTGGGAAGTATCTTTACAGGTATCTTGCTGGCTATATCGCGTGTTGTAGGTGAAACAGCTCCGCTGATGTTTACTGCACTGGGAGGAGCTGCTATCAGCTGGAATATGACTAAGCCGATGTCGGCCGTTCCCTTGCTTATCTGGGAATTCTTCAATGACCCTAACTTGCAGAGCCTGATTTGGGGAGCCTCACTGTTCCTGCTTACTTTTGTACTATGTCTGAACTTATTAGCAAAACGAATCGCAAAGAAATGGAAAATATAAAAGAACCGATATTACAAATAAAGGATGTCTGTATTTCATATACATCCAGTACGATGGCTGTGAAGCATGTGTCGGCAGACATTCAGAAAAATACAATTACGGCTATCATGGGACCTTCGGGTTGTGGAAAGAGTACTTTACTGCGTGCCGTAAACCGTATGCATGAACTCTATAAAAATATTCGTGTGACAGGTGAAATTCTGTTGAATGGCGAAAACGTGCTTCAGATGCAACCGATGGAAGAACGTCGCCGTATCGGTATGGTATTTCAGCGTCCGAATCCGTTCCCGACCATGAATATTTACGATAATGTACTGGCTGGCTATTTATTGAATGGAATCCGCCTTTCCAAATCGGAAAAAGATGAAATCGTAGAGCGTAATTTGCGTAGTGTTGCTCTGTGGGATGAAGTGAAGGACTCACTTACCAAACGTGGTACATTCCTTTCAGGAGGACAGCAGCAGCGTTTGTGTATCGCCCGTTCGCTTGCGTTGAAACCGGATGTGCTGCTGATGGACGAACCTACTTCTGCCTTGGACCCTATTGCAACCAAGTATATAGAAGAACTGATGGACGGTCTGAAGAAAGATGTTACTATCTTGATCGTTACCCACAACATGTCTCAGGCTATGCGTATATCTGACTATTCGATGTTTATGTATATGGGTGAACTGATAGAGTATGACCGTACAGACAAGATGTTTGATAACCCGACAGACGAGCGTACACGTGCTTATCTGACAGGAAAAATGGGATAAGGTCATACTTGTAACTATTCTGGGTACTCCGGAGCAGACGGGAAAAATGGATGTTTTTCCGTTTGCTCCGGAGTGTTTTTTTAAGGAATTGCAACAAACAGGCAAAGTGGTTTGTTTATTAGATAAAAGATTCTTTTTTTGAAATTTTTTTATTACTTTTACAATGAACATTAACCTCCTTGCTATGAAAAAGGGCTTCTCCATATTGCTGTTGACCGTTTGCTCGTTTTTATTTGCCTGCGGCGAACAACAAACCGGTATGCCCCGTCTGTCAGAAGAAACAGAACTAACTCCCGACAGTCTTCTTCTTCCGGTTCTTCCGGCTCATACTCCGGAACTTCTCGTTGCGGCTGATATCAATCTGACCAAAGATTTGCTCTACGATAAATATACACTTGAGGATACTTATCCCTATGGTGATACCGTACGCAGTTTCAAATGGGAAACGATACGGAAGTGTCTTGCCTTTATCGAAAACATGCATCGTGATACGTCGCAATGGGTAGTGTTGCGAAACTATAAAAACCTAAACAGTGAGGCTCCTCTGGTACGACGTTATATACGCAATGCTTACGGACGGGTTGCCGATACGCTTGGCGTGGAGCGATATCAGTCTGTTCCCTTGTATCTAACGACAGATTCTTCTGTCCCGGAACGTTATGGACGTGACGGCTCGCTGGCATATCTCCGTGGAAAGGCTGGCAGTTTCCTGCGTATAGCTCCGGTGGTGGAAGATGAAGAATATCTTGTGCCGCCGCGCTATCTTCGTGTCTTGCCCGACAGCACTGTTTTTCACCATGTCGTTTTTGTCGACCGGGGCGATCAGAATATAGCAACTTTAGAACGTCTGTCAGAAGGTGAGTGGGTGATACGAAGCATGAATCCGGCTACTACAGGCGTGCATCGTCCGCCTTATGCTCAGGAAACGCCATTGGGAATGTTTCTACTTCAGGAAAAGAAAACAAAAATGGTGTTCCTGAAAGACGGAGGTTCAGCTACGGGCGGATATGCTCCTTATGCCTCACGGTTTACCAACGGGGCATATATACATGGAGTGCCCGTTAATGTACCCCGTACAGCAATGATAGAATACAGCTGGTCGCTGGGAACCATTCCCCGTTCGCACATGTGTGTGCGTAATGCTACTTCACATTCCAAGTTTATATTCGACAATATGCCTGCCGAAGCTACGCTGATAGTCGTAATAGAGTGAATAAATAATAAAACTTGTTGCTTTTAACTATCTGATAATAAATAGTTACAGATAAAATGAGTAATTTTGCAGCCGTTATTTTTAAGAAAGACCATGCTGCGTATATCATTAACTGTATTTTTCCTGTTAGTTTCTTTTTTGTATTCCTTTACCGGACTGGGTGAGGGAGCATCTGCCGTACCTGAAGTTAAAAGTATGGCAAAACCCGACCGGTGTGCTGAACTTTTTAGAGAAATGCAATTGGAGGGTGAAGTGAATTACACCGCTTTTCGTCAGGCGGTAACAGGATATTACCGGATTGCTCAGCGCAAAAAAGAAATACTGACTCTGATAGATTTTTCCAAACCTTCTACCGAAAAGCGTCTGTATGTATTTGATATGAAAGAAAAGAAAATGCTTTTTTCTTCGGTAGTAGCTCATGGAAAGAATAGCGGAGGAGTATATGCAACGTCTTTCTCCAATGAATATGGCTCGTACAAAAGTTCATTGGGATTCTATCTTACGGCTTCTACTTATCAGGGAAAGAACGGTTATTCGTTAATACTCGACGGACTGGAGAAAGGTATAAACGATCGCGCCCGCGAACGTGCCATCGTAGTACATGGAGCTGCCTATGCCGATCCTTCCGTCATTCGTGCAGGGGGTAGGCTAGGAAGAAGTTTCGGATGTCCTGCCGTTCCGCAAAAACTTTCCCGGCCGCTTATCGATACTATCAAAGGAGGAAGTGTGATGTATATCTATGCCGCTACTCCCGAGTATCTTGCACAGAGCCATATCCTGAACTCCAAAGACCGTGTCTGACAGCTTTATGGTAATACCAAACACCAAAGCAGTCGGCTAATATCCATCCTATAGGAATCGACCACCAGATGCCGTGAACACCTATGGCTGGTATTGCTGCCAGTGCATATGCCAGAACGACACGTGTACCCAGTGAAAAAACTGTCAGTACAACCGACATGCCCGGCATGCGTACAGCCCGGTAAAACCCGTATAAAAGAAACAGATAACCTATACCTACGTAGAAGCTGCCTTCTACCCGCAGATATTCGACTCCGATATTGATAATTTCAGTTTCCGTGTTATCGATAAAGAACTGCATCAGCGGGCGGGCAAAGATGAACACCACTGCCGAGATTATCAGGCAAAACCACGTTGTAACACTGACAGCACTGCGGATACCTCGCCGGATACGTTCTTTTTGTCCGGCACCGAAGTTCTGTGCTACAAATGTAGAAAAGGCATTTCCGAAATCCTGTACCGGCATGTAGGCAAGCGAATCAATTTTTACTGCAACAGCAAAAGCTGCCATGACGCTTGTCCCGAAGCTGTTAACCAGTCCCTGTACCATCAGAATACCGAAATTCATAACGGATTGTTGCATACACGTCAGCGACGAATAAGTAGCAATTTCTTTTACCGATTTCCGGTGCAGGCGGATCTGGTTACGCTTCAGTCTGAATATCGGAAAACGATACAATGCATAGATACAAAGTCCTGCCGCTGCTATGGTTTGCGAAATGACAGTAGCCGCTGCTGCTCCTGATACTCCCCAATGAAATATCGGAATAAAAAGTAAGTCGAGCACAATATTCAATACTACAGAAACTGCCAGAAAATAGAGAGGTACTATTGAATTACCCAGTGCGCGCAGCAGGTATGCGTAATAATTATAAATGAATGTACTTGCTATGCCCAGGAATATGATGAACAGATAGTCGAACATCAGGCCCTCTATTTCTGCGGGAGTCTGAAGCAGGCGGATGATAGGATGGATACCAGCCAGTGCAATTATGTTCAGCACCAGTGTGACACCTCCTGTCAGCACCAGCGATGAAACCAGACTTTGTTTCATACCTTCATAATCTTTAGCTCCGTATTGTATCGAAAAGACAGCGCCGCTGCCCATGCACAGACCGATAAACACCGATGTGATAAATACCATAAGCGTATAAGCCGATCCTACGGCAGCCAGTGCATCTGCCCCCAGATAATGACCTACTATCAGTGTGTCGGCTATGTTGTAGCACTGCTGCAGCAGGTTGCCCAGAATCATCGGAACGGCAAAGCGCAACATCGTTCCCATGATGCTGCCTTGGGTTAAATCGTTTGCTCTGTTATAATGTAAATTCATTTTTACTGCTAATTTGTAAGGGCCATACAGCCCTTTCCCTCTTTTGCAGGCGCAAATTTATTGCATAAATCAAAAACATGTGCTACCTTTGTCACAAATTATAAGTGTCTATAAATAGAAAAAGATATGTTCAGAACGTATACATGCGGCGAGTTAAGACTTGCCGATGCAGGTAAAAACGTGACACTTGCCGGATGGGTACAGCGTACACGTAAAATGGGCGGAATGACATTTGTTGATCTCCGCGACCGTTATGGCATCACTCAGTTGGTGTTCAATACAGATGTGAATGCAGAATTGTGCGAACGTGCCAATCATTTGGGCCGTGAGTTTGTCATACAGGTGAAAGGCCAGGTTAGCGAACGCTCAAGCAAGAATGCCAATCTTCCGACAGGAGATATTGAAATCATTGTTTCAGAACTGAATGTGCTGAATACTGCACTGACTCCTCCGTTTACAATCGAAGACAATACCGACGGTGGCGATGACCTCCGTATGAAATACCGTTACCTTGATTTGCGCCGTACGGCAGTCCGTAAAAATCTGGAACTGCGTCATCGTATGACGATGGAAGTACGCCGTTATCTCGACAGCAAGGGATTCCTCGAAGTAGAAACTCCGATGCTGATTGGTTCTACTCCTGAAGGTGCACGCGATTTCGTTGTTCCTTCTCGTATGAACCCGGGACAGTTCTATGCACTTCCGCAGTCGCCTCAAACACTGAAACAATTACTTATGGTTTCTGGTTTCGACCGTTATTTCCAGATTGTAAAATGCTTCCGCGATGAAGACCTTCGTGCCGACCGTCAGCCTGAGTTTACACAGATTGACTGTGAAATGAGTTTCGTAGAACAGGAAGACATTATCCAGATGTTCGAGGGTATGGCTAAGCATTTGTTTAAAGAATTGCGTGGCGTGGAACTGACAGAACCGTTTATCCGCATGCCATGGGCTGATGCCATGAAATACTATGGTAGCGACAAGCCCGATTTGCGTTTCGGTATGAAGTTTGTCGAACTGATGGATATTCTGAAAGGTTACGGTTTCTCTGTATTCGATAATGCAGCTTATATCGGCGGTATCTGTGCCGAAGGTGCAGCGCACTATACACGTAAGCAGCTCGATCAGCTGACAGAATTTGTAAAACGTCCGCAGATTGGTGCGAAAGGATTGGTTTATGCACGTGTGGAAGCCGACGGTAATGTGAAATCAAGCGTTGACAAGTTCTACAGTCAGGAAGTGCTTCAGCAGATGAAGGAAGCTTTCGGTGCTAAACCGGGTGACCTGATTCTGATTTTGAGCGGTGATGACGCCATGAAGACTCGCAAGCAGTTGTGCGAACTTCGTCTGGAAATGGGTAACCAGCTGGGCTTGCGCGACAAAAACCAGTTTGCTTGCTTGTGGGTAGTAGACTTCCCGATGTTCGAATGGAGCGAAGAAGAAGGCCGATTGATGGCAATGCACCATCCGTTCACTCATCCGAAGGACGAAGATATTCCGTTGCTTGATACTAATCCGGCTGCTGTCCGTGCAGACGCTTACGATATGGTAGTAAATGGAGTAGAAGTAGGTGGTGGTTCTATCCGTATTCACGATTCACAGCTTCAGGCCAAGATGTTTGAGATTTTGGGATTCACTCCCGAAAAGGCTCAGGAACAGTTTGGCTTCCTGATGAACGCCTTCAAGTTTGGTGCGCCTCCTCACGGTGGTTTGGCATACGGACTCGATCGTTGGGTTTCGCTGTTTGCCGGACTCGATTCTATCCGCGACTGTATTGCTTTCCCGAAAAACAATTCCGGACGCGATGTCATGTTGGATGCACCGGGTTATCTCGATCAGAAACAGCTCGACGAGCTTAACTTGAAAGTTGAAATAAAAGAATAAAATAAAGTTATTTTCAGATATTATAATTTCGAGCAAGGCAAGATAGTCGCGACGACTGTACTTGCTTTGCCTCGAAATCTTTTTATGCCTTTTCCCGATTATTTTTGATGAGAGAGTCTGTCCGTATTCTACGTTTTGCCATAGTAGGTACATTGAACGCCCTGATAACTGCACTGATTGTAGGATTGCTCATGCATATAGAGGGTGAACATTACATGATAGCCAATGTAGTGGCTTATGTAGTGGCGCAGATTCATAACTTTATATGGTGTAAATTCTGGATTTTCCCTTTTGATGCCGATCGGAAAAAGAATACCATCTGGCATGAAATCTTGTTTTTTGCCTGTGCTTTTGCGGTAGCGTATGCAGCGCAGTTCCTGTTTCTTTTGTTTCTTGTCGAAATTTGCGGGTGTAATGAGTATCTTGCTCAGTTCCTTGGACTTTTTGTGTACGGTGCAATCAACTTCATGAGCAACAAGTGGATAACCTTCCGTTGATTTTCTTTTCTCTGGCTTCTCATTCTGGAAGTCATATCTTATTTCAAACTATATTTTATTGTTTACTTTTATGCTCTTTACTGCATGTATGCGAGGGAAGAAGTATAATGGTAAAGCACTCGTTGTGCAATATCCCTACAGTTAAAATTCAGAAAGAATTTGCAGGATAATTATTTTATTCGTAGTTTTGCGAACGACAAATAATAAATATTCTATGGCTGATAAGAAATATACAGACGAACAAGAACAGATAGCCCGTTTTGCCAAAGCGATGGGACATCCTGCGCGTATGGCCATCTTGCAGTTTCTGCTCCGCCAGGAAACCTGTTTTTTTGGTGATATTCACGAAGAGTTGCCTATAGCGAAAGCTACAGTTTCACAACATCTCAAGGAGCTGAAAGAAGCAGGTCTGATTCAAGGAGAAATAGAGGCTCCTAAAGTGAAATATTGCATTAATAAGGAGAACTGGGCACTGGCGCAGAAAATGTTTGCCGGTTTCTTCGGACAACAGGTGTGCAAGAAAGAGAGCTGTTGCGGCTAAGCCGGCTCTTTTTTTCTATTTATTGTTCGTTATTCTACGAAATACTAACTTTAAGTATATGTAAATATGAAAAAGATTTTATTTTTATTAGCTGCATGCTTTGTTTTTGTTGCTTGCGGGATGAAATCCAAGACTGAAGGAACCGTTTTGCCGGCAGAAAAAGAAACGGCAGTTCGTTCGGATGGTGTAGAAGTTCTTTGTTTCCACAGCAAGCAACGCTGTGCTACCTGTATTGCAATCGAAAAAAATGCAAGAACGGCAATTGACAGTGCTTTTGCAGACAGACTGGCAGATGGTACATTGAGTTTCAGAATTATAGACATCTCGAAACCGGAAAATGAGGCAATAGCCGAGAAATATCAGGTAGCATGGTCTTCTCTTTATATTGTCAGTCATAAAAACGGGCAGGAAAAAGCCGAAAACATGACTGAATTTGCTTTTTCGAATGCCCGTAAATCTCCGGGAGAATTTAAGAAAGGATTAGTGGATAAAATTAATGAAATGATAAACTGATTTCATTATGGACTGGCTACAGACATTATTGGATAATAGTACGACACCCCTGCTGACAGCCTTTTTATTAGGTTTGCTTACAGCCCTTTCACCTTGTCCGTTAGCAACAAATATAGCTGCTATCGGTTTTATCGGAAAAGATATTGAAAATCGCAGACAGATTTTCCGTAACGGCTTGCTTTATACGCTGGGGCGTATTGTTGCCTATACCTTACTGGGAACTATATTGATTACTGTACTGAAGGAGGGATCCAGCATGTTCGGGATTCAAAAGACAATAGGTACATACGGTGAATGGCTGTTAGGACCGCTGTTGTTGATCATCGGACTGTTCATGCTTTTCGGAAGCAGACTGAACCTTCCTCAGTTTGGGTTTAGTGGAAATGCCGAAGGCTTGGCCAAAAAAGGAGGGTGGGGTGCTTTGTTGATAGGCATTCTGTTTGCTCTTGCCTTTTGTCCTACCAGTGGGGTGTTTTACTTTGGAATGCTGATTCCGATGTCGGCTACTGCAACTGCCGGCTATGTTTTGCCTGTGGTTTTTGCTGTAGCAACTGCTATTCCGGTACTGCTTGTAGCATGGGTACTGGCGTTCAGTGTGCAGCGTCTGGGCACTTTTTATGGAAAGATGCAGGTCATACAGAGATGGCTGAATCTGGTGGTAGGAGTGCTTTTTGTCATTATTGGCATGTATTATTGCTATATCATGTATTTATCATAAATAATCATTTAAAAAACATTTAGAATAATGGAAGTAAAAGTTTTAGGACCGGGTTGTGCCAAATGCAAAACAACCTTTCAGGTGATAGAAAAGGTAATAAAAGAGAACAATTTAGACGTGAAACTTACAAAGGTGGACGATATTATGGAAATGATGAGTTATAATATCATGACCACTCCTGCTGTAGTAGTAGACGGTGAAGTGAGGATGAAAGGGCAGGTCCCTTCGGAAAGTGATGTGAAAAGACTGTTAGGTATTTGATAGTAAATATATGATACAACGATTTGCCGACTGGCTGGTTTACGACATCTTCGGACTAAGTGCAGAGACCTCACTGGGTATAGCAGTCAATTTCTTCTTTTACGATACTGTCAAGATTCTTATTCTGCTGTTTTTCATCAGTGTGCTGATGGGTATTATCAACGCCTATTTCCCCATTGAACGGCTGCGTAATTATCTGGTTACTCATAAAATGTATGGGTTGCAGTATTTACTGGCTTCTTTATTCGGAGCCATCACTCCGTTCTGTTCGTGTTCATCCATTCCGTTGTTTATCGGATTTGTGAAAGGGGGTATTCCACTTGGAGTTACATTTGCATTTCTGATAACTTCTCCGCTTGTGAACGAAGTTGCTGTGGCAATGTTTCTCGGTTCATTCGGACTGAAAGTGACACTTATATATGTTATCAGCGGCATACTGCTCGGAGTGATCGGAGGATTTGTTTTGGGAAAGATGAATCTGTCACCTTATCTGAGCGACTGGGTCCGCCAGATCCAGGCAGACTCTTCGGCTCAGGCAGACGAGTGGGAGAAAGAACATATCTCTTTCTTCAAACGGCTTCCGTCTATCGTCCGCGATGCCTGGCGTATAGTAAGAGGAGTACTGATATATATACTGATAGGTATCGGTATCGGAGCCTTTATGCACGGTTTTGTGCCGGAAGGATTTTTTGAAGCCTACCTTTCGAAAGACAACTGGCTGGCTGTGCCGCTTTCTGTAATTTTTGCGGTTCCGATGTATGCCAATGCCGCCGGTATTGTACCGGTCATCCAGGTATTTGTTGCAAAGGGTATTCCTATGGGAACAGCCATTGCATTCATGATGGCAGTTGTCGGTCTGTCTTTGCCGGAAGCCACATTACTCAAGAAGGTCATGACCTGGCGTCTTATCGGCATTTTTTTCGGTACAGTCGCATTGTTTATTATCCTTTCAGGATATTTGTTTAATCTAATTCTGTAATAATCAGATTCATGTATTCTATGAAAATATTGATTCTTTGCACAGGAAACAGTTGCCGGAGCCAGATGGCACACGGCTTTTTGCAATCGTTCGATGCTTCTCTTGAAGTTTATTCGGGAGGAACTCACCCCGCAGCTTGTGTCAATGCCAAGGCTGTGGAAGTGATGAAAGAAGCAGGTATCGATATTAGCAGTCACATTCCCACTCATGTAGATACTTATCTTGACCAGGCCTGGGATTATGTAATAACCGTATGTGGAGGAGCCAATGAGAGTTGCCCTGCCTTTACGGGAAAAGTAGGCAGACGCCTTCACATTGGTTTCGACGATCCTTCGCATGCTGTAGGGACACCGGAGTTTATAGATGCCGAATTCCGTCGTGTGCGCGATGAGATTAAAGACGCCTTTGCCCGTTTCTATCTCACGGAAGTCAAAAAGCAGGAACTTCCCAAATGCTCTTGCGGAGGATGCTGTGATGAATAAAGATGCTCTCTTGTTTCTTTAAATAACTATTTATGGGGGGAAACCGTAGCTTCTGTCATGAGAGCAGAAGTTTGGTTTCCCCCCGTTTTATTTTCCTGGGTGGAACGGACTGTTTATCTCAGTTTGATAGAAAGCCTGTTGAAACGTTCATCCATCATGTGTGCAGGTATGATTGCCTTTATGGTATCGAGTACGGCATTTACCATCCTCTCCCTTATAAAATCGTCCTTTATAAGAATCGAGACATTTCTTTGTGCAGGCGGATTGACATCGAGAGTCTGTATGTTCTTTTTCTGTTCTTCATTCAATGTACTGATATGCAGTTCCGGAATAATGGTGTATCCACCGTTTTTATCTACTATTTTTATGAGCGTATCAATACTTCCCGCCTCATAGATATGGTTACCTATATCTTTGTTTTTACAGAAATTTATGCCACTGTTGGGAAGGCAGTGTCCCTCTTTCAGAATCCACATGTGTTCCGGTGGCAGATTGCCGTTTGCGATTATCTGCCGTGCTTTACTGCATCTTTCCGAGAAGTAGGCAACAAACTTTTCCACATATACCGGAATCTCCAGAATGTTGGCCTGCGCTTCGGGAGGCGTGGTGATGGCAATGTCCAGATTCCCGAATCTGAGATCCTGAACCAGCGATTTGTTCTCCTTTTCGTCGATGGAAAGATTCACATTGGGATATGTATTTCTGAAATGATAGATAAAGTCGGGAACAAGATAGGGAGCGATGGTTGGCAGGATGCCGATACGCAGACTGCCGTTCATGCTGCTGCTTTCATCAGCTACCACCTCTCTGATTCTCTGGGTTTCGTTCAAGGCTATTCTTGCCTGCCTTATTATTTTTTCTCCGATGGCAGTAGGAGAAATATTCTTCCGGTCCCTGCTGAATATTTTCACATCCAACTCTTCTTCCAGTTTCTGAATCATGGCACTCAGAGTAGGCTGAGTCACACCACAAGCTTCGGCAGCCAGCACAAAGTGACGATACTTGTCCAGCGCTACTATATATTCCATTTGCTGTAAAGTCATACATCAATAGATTTTATCTATACAAAGATAGAAAAAAGCTGTTGTAAACCTTTCAGGCAGATTGTATTTTTGCATCAGAAACAAATACCTGATCATTGAAAATGAGAAGAATTTGTTCCGATAGTAAAGTATAAACCATAAAGATAAAAGAATATGAAAGCAGTAAACCTTACAAAAGCCGATTTCCTGAATAAAGTAGCAAACTATGAAGTAAATCCCGAATGGAAGTTTTTGGGTGCACGTCCCGCAATAATCGATTTCTACGCTACCTGGTGCGGTCCATGCAAGATGCTGGCTCCCATATTGGATGAAATTGCCGAAGAATATGCCGGTCGGGTAGACGTATATAAGGTAAACGTAGACGAGGAAGAAGAACTTGCAGCTCTTTTCAGAATCAGAAGCGTACCTACCTTGCTTTTCGTCCCGTTGACGGATGCACCGCAGATGGCACAGGGAGCACTTCCTAAGAAAACACTGGTAGAAGCTATTCAGAATGTACTGTTGAGTGGTAAATAAATGTTACATAAAAGAAAATTGATATGAAAAAGATATTATTGCTGATTGTATCTGTTTTTATGACAGGCAGTCTGGTTTACGGACAGACAGGTAAAGTTATTCACATCAACCAGTCGGAGTTTATAGAAAAGGTATACGACTATAAGAAGAATTCGGACAAATGGGTTTATGAGGGAAGCAAACCAGCCATTATCGATTTTTACGCCGACTGGTGCGGACCTTGCCGCAGGCTGTCCCCCGTACTGGAGAAGCTGGCAGAAAAATATAAGGATAAGATTGTAATTTATAAGGTCAATACCGATAAGGAGCGTGAGCTTGCAGCAGCCTTCGGCATTACAAGTCTGCCTACTCTCGTATTCATCCCATTGGGAGATACGCCACAAGTTTCACAAGGTGCTTTGCCACAGGAAGTTTTGGAGAAAGGAATCGAAGAAGTCCTTCTGAAATGAATCAGGCTAGATAAAAAATACCCCTTACTTTTGAAAATAGTTGAAAAGTAAGGGGTATTATAATTTTTATGCGAATATATTTTGTCTGCTTTGCTGTCTTTCAGAGAATATATTGTTCTACCTGTATGGCTGCTGCATACTGGATATCTTCTTTCAGGAAGTTGCTTAAATTTTCGTAAAACGGATAGACCGGACCATATCCGGAGCCGAACTTGACATTCGATCCGTAGAGAATCGCATTGTAGATGAAATTCTCTGCCTTGTCGACAGCCGTATTCATGTCGTATCCCCTTGCCAGATAAGTAGCGATGGAAGAAGCAAACGTATCACCCGTGCCGTTCACGTTCTTGGTCTGTATGCGTGCCTTCTTGTACAGCTTGAAGCACTTGCTGATCGGGTTGTAAAATACATCAATCAGGTAATCTCCGTCTTCTATGGATTTGACGATGACACAGTTTCCCCACTTGCTCAGTTCGGGAATATACTCCTTCATGTTATCTTTGGTCAGGCTCTTTCCCAGTAGCAGGTCGGCTTCTCTCCGGTTGGGCGTGATGATGGTAGAATAGGGGAAAAGACAATCCTTGTAGGCCTGGATTGCATCGTCCTGCAACAGCTTGTCGCCGGCAGAAGAAACCATCACGGGGTCTACCACGATCGGTATAGACTGTTTTTTCACCACATCCCCGATAGCCGTTACCAACTCCTGAGAGTATAGCATACCCGTCTTGATGCAGTCGGCCCCTACGTCTTCCAGAAACGAATAAGTCTGACTGACAACCATCTTAACAGGGATGGTCTGAATACTTTTTACCTTTATTGTATCTTCATCGACTATGCAGGTAATTGCTCCGGCAGCATATCCTCCACATGCCGATATGGATTTGATGTCGGCCTGCATGCCCGCCGTGCCCAGCGGTTCACTTCCAGCAATTAAAAATACCTTATAGAGTTTGTTTGTTAAGTCCATTCTTTTCAATTTAGTGATTACATCCTGAGCCTGTCTGGATATGGCAGGCGTTCGGATCTTTTTTAAGTGCACTCTTGTTTGAAGTACAAAGTAAAGCAATATCGCGTCTGAGTAGATACCTGAAATGTGATATTAACATAAATTTTAAGAATTATAAATAGTGTGAGAACCTTTCTTGGCAATATCTCGTGATAAATAGTGCGTATTATTTGTCTGACTGGAAGAAAAATTCTTTACATTTGTATAATCTTTAAAATATCATGCTATGTTAGGTGCAGTTATAGGTGATGTAGTGGGTTCCGTGTACGAGTTTCACAATACCCGCGATTACAATTTTCCGATGTTTTCTTCTTCCAGTAATTATACAGATGATACCGTTATGACCATGGCAGTTGCCGATTGGGCGATGAAGTGCAAGGCGGCAGGCGAAACGGCTTACCCGCATCAGCTACTGGAAGAGTGTATGGTAAAAGTAGCTAACGCTTATCCTTGTCCGATGGGTGGTTACGGAGGTAAGTTCCGTTTGTGGCTTTTTTATCCTCAAAGCCTGACAGACGACACAACCGGAAAGCCGGCAGTACGTCGGTGTCCTTACAATTCCTGGGGAAACGGCTCTGCCATGCGAGTTTCATCCATAGGCTGGCTGTTTGATACGTTAGAAGAAACCGAGAGAGTGGCCGGCATTTCGGCTTCTATCACACACAATCATCCCGAGGGAATAAAAGGTGCGCAGGCAGTAGCGGCAGTCATCTATCTGGCACGTACCGGCAGCGGAAAAGAAGAAATCAAACAATATATCGAAAAACGCTTCGGTTACAACCTGAATGAAAGCTGGGAACATTTGCATCAAACCTACCGTTGGGATTCGAGTTGCCAAGGCACGGTTCCGCAGGCACTGATTGCTTTTCTCGAAAGCAAGGACATGGAGAGTGCCCTCCGCATGGCAGTTTCCATGGGCGGTGACAGCGATACACTTGCCTGCATCACGGGGGCAGTGGCCGAAGCATACTATCAGGAAATTCCCTCGTTTATAGCGGACAAGGTACTTTCTTTATTACCTGAAGAATTTCTCAGTCTGTTGAAGCAGTTGGCAGACGGAGCTTATGCCTCATGTTACGTAAAATATATAGCCGGATACACTCCGGCAAGAACCAGAGAATATACCCCGACTGGATTTCCTCGCTGAAACCGGGTGAGGTATTTGTCTTCGGTTCTAATCTGGCAGGACATCACGGGGCGGAGCCGCCCGACTGGTTGATGAAAGAGTGATAAATAAAACATGCTGAAGAGTTTTATAAAACATGCTGAAAAATGTCATAAAATATCAGCATGTTTTTTTATTTTTTGTACAAAGAAAAAAGGCTTTTCAGTGTCATTGCTTTTTATAGCCATATTTGTTTTCCTTCTTTATAGACAAAAGGTCTTATTTGTTGTCCTCTAGTATGATTTTTTAGGATAAGTAATGTATTTTGAGGTATGTTGTTGTATGTTAATGAATCAGATGTTGCTGTTTGTAAACCGGCAGATATCCAATTTTTATCGCAATATAACAATTCATAAACATCTCCCGGACGGATATAATTATCTCTATTGCGTGGAGTATACGAGATGTGTGTTATTTGCTTTGGCTCTTCGAGGTCAAGACCAGCCCATCCTCCGGAACTGTTTTTGTAATTGAATGAAGTCCAGCTTTTCCCATCAAAGACGTTTGTATATTCATGACTTCCATCATTTTCTTTACACCCTGGAGTTCCTATTATTTTCCCTTTCAAAGGTATAGAGGCGCTTTTCCCGAAAAAAACGGCTTCTGCTATGTTGCAGTAACTATTTTGGGGGCCATAGTAACGGACGTATTGATACTTGCGGCTGGTTTGGACTTTTACAACTGTGTTCAATCGCACAGGAGCTTCTTTAATGATGTATAATGTATCGCTCTTGTTGAAATGAATATCATTGCTCCCTTGGAATACTCCTCCTATCATCAATGCTCCAAAAGGTTCATCCTGGGTATTGTATTTGGCATATAGATTTATTGTACATTTCTTTTCATGCTTATTGAAAATATCTAGTGTTCCGTCGGAATTTATCATAAATGGATCAGTCAGGAATATTTGTTGTCCTTTTATCCATGTAGCAGCACGCACTAATCCTCCACATTCAATAGATTGAAAGACTATGCCCTGATCATCAACTTGTCCCCAGGCAACAGGCGACCATGATAATTGTACTGCATTGCATAGATAAGCAATACCGGAAGTTGGATGATTGGGATATAGCAAAGAATCCGGGATGAAGAAATATTGTTTATAATTGGGGGCATATTGATATGTCACATCTATAAAATGTGGATGCTTAAAGAACGGATGAATTTCTTTTTCAAGTTCAGTCATGCTTTTTTCCATTTGCCTGTTCAGACTGAATGTCTTTCTGTATACTTTTGTTTTTGTAGAAGCGATTCTGTTCCCATTTTCTTCGATTGGTTGTATGTCGTCCATATATTCTTGACAATATTCTTTGCCTTGACTGTCCCATAATACTACCCAGGAATGTCCGACATTATCGTTTGCACGTATAGGCATATTGTCAACAGCACATGGAATTCCTAGTGAGCGATACAGGTAAACTAAGAAATCTGAAATTTCTCTACAACTTCCGCATTGCTGTAGCGCTGCCAAGGCCCCGATATGTGGAAGAGAAGCCGGTGCATAAGTTGTAAAATAAGTATGTGTGCTATCTTGTAAATATTTTGTTAAAACTTTTGCTGCAGCTACCGGATTTCCTTTATCTTGAGAATTTGAAGAGCGTAAACTATCTAACAGATGGTTGAATTTGTTATAATAAACCTCCCTCCATTCTGTCAGCTTTTCATTGTCAATGCGATATGGTAAAATATATTGAAGGAATGTGTTGAAAGATACAGATTTACCCCAGGGTTGTTCTTTCCATACCTTAAATGCATGATCAATATTTTTGCAAATGAATGCTGAGTCTATAGTTTTTATATCATATTTTATTTGTAGGTTTCTTATATTAAAAGGCGGGTATAAATTTCGGATAGAATCAGCAATTTGAGCCGGATTGGATGAGCCTTCTGTATTTCTTAAAATAGTATAGAAACTTGTGTACTGATCGAGTAACTTTCCTTCAAAAAAATAGTGTGAAGACATGTTTTCTATCAAAAAACATGCAGCCTTATATTTAAGGCTATCTTCAGGAGTTTTATTGTATCTGTTCAGAACTTTTTCCAGTTCTTTTCGGTTATTTTCTGCCTGTTTGAGAGCATGCTTTAGAAAATAAGCAGAATCTTGTTGTATACAAGAAATAAAGAATATAGAAAACAAGAGGGTGAGTGTTGTTTTTGTTGTATTCATAATTATTTAATTGAAATTGAACTTTATATATAAGTTAATTAATTACGTTTTTATATTGTCGCTAAAAATATAGTAATATGTTTATTTAATAGGTCCGATAAATAGACAAACGATTCCGCTTTGTGTTTTTCGAGTGTCTAAAGTTATAAAAAATATTGTGAAGCCAGATTAATTTAGAAAATATTTTATGTCTTTATTTTCAAAAGGAAATTCAATTTGTTTTTGTATTTTGTTTAGAAAATGAGTTAATTTGTAAAAATGAGTGATTAATTTTTATGAAAAAGAAAATTATTATAGTGATCGGAATGTTGTTATTGTTTTATAATTGCCATTTCGTGTCCAAAGAAGTATATCCACGTTATATGGATTTTCCAGAAGTGAGAACTCTGTCGCTGGCGAAAGCCATCTCTTGTGATAGCGTTTACCTGCGCTATCCTTACCGGGTGGAAATAAAGGACAGTCTTGCGGTCATTCTTGACCTGCATCCTGACAGTTGCTTTCTCCATGCATTCACCTATCCGGAGTGGAGGTATATCACTTCATTCGGCAGACGTGGAGAAGGACCGGAAGAGGTACTTTCTGCCGAACGCGTCAGAATCTGTTCTCCCGATTCTGTGTGGGTGCTTGATTCCAACCGCAGACAGATAACCCGTTGGCGTATATCCACTTCGTCAAGCAATGTCGAACGTGCGGAAGAAATACTTTTGGATGAGCGCCTTATACGCACCCTGGACTTTTGCAAGACAGATGAAGGATTTCTGGTAACAGACTATACCGGTAATTACCGTTACCATGTATTGGATGCACACGGGCAGATTAAAGAGAGCATAGGCTCCATACCCACCGAAAGAAGTATGGATGACTCCGGAAAGACTGCTTTGGCGCAGGCATGGCGCAGTTTCGTGGATTATAATCCGAAAAACGGTGTGCTGGCCATGGTTACCCAGTTGGGCGAAGTCATAGAGATATTTAATTTAAAGACCGGAGAGTATCAGGTCTGTTATGGCCCAGAAGGGGAGCCTGTATTTTCCACCTTAGCTAGCGAAGCTATGCCAAAAGGTATTAAAGGCTTTAATGATGTGGTGGTTTCAGACTCATGTGTATATGCTATTTTTGATGGTACACCATTCAACGACCGTATTAATTCGTTGCAATCAGGAAGAAAACTTCCAACAGGAGGTAATAATATTTATGTATTCGGTCTTGATGGCTATCCACTGAAAAAAATGTCAACAGAATGTTCTGCTTTTGGTCTTGAGTTTATAAGTGGTTACATCTATACTGTAGGTAATGATAAAGATATTCCTTTGTATTCATATAAATGTCCATAAAATTGCAGATGTGGATAAAAGGCATAAATAACTCTTCTTTAGTTTGTAGGATTGACTTATCCCGGCTTTAATTATTATTATAATTAGATGAAACGCTATTAAATACTAATTTGTAACCTTTTCCTCTAATGGATACAACATTGATGCCCAAAATTGCGATACATTCTTTTAGTGACTTAATCAGGTGATAAGCCCGGTCTTTTGCTTCTACACTTTCTACTTTTTCATATAGTTTGGATATGTCAGTATGTGATAAGAAGAAATCTTCATTTGAAATGAACTTACGGAAAATTTTTATATTATTGCCCCTCAGAATAACTTGTGTGGTGTTGTATCTTAAAGTATTGTGATTATTGTCCCAATAATATCCTTCATGAATCTCAATCCATTTAGTTGATCGGTATTTTCTTTGTTTTATAAGGTTTCCATCCTCACTATTTATCTCTTTTGAGAGATTTTCTTTTTTATTTCTACGATAGATAATGTAGCAGGTTATTGGAATAAGCATAGCAGCAAGTAGAATGTATGTATATATATTATTCAGTAAAAGTGCATACGTTGGGGTATATATATAGGCCTGTAATGTTATATCAGATTTCTTATTATAGTTTATTCTAAATTTGTATTCCTGTACGAGTGTAGCTTTTCTGATAAACTTTTCATCGCGTGAATTATACCTTTTCCCGTTGTATGTATATCCAATGGCTGTATTAGTGTATTTGTTTATCTTATGCATTTCATACTTGAATAAGCTGTCTAAATGATTTCTTACTGAGTCTTTTGCAATAAAATAAGCCTGATCACTCCAGTTTTTCTTTTCTTCACCTCCTATATTATTTGGAGAATACTTTTGATGATATTGTACGTTAATCTGTGAGATATACAAATCTTTTTCCTTATTGATAGCATTTATGAAAGCATTTTTTGCACTTTCGGTAATATGCATCTTGTTTGTATTGAAATTTACGCAGATTACAATCATTGTTATTAATGCGTATGTGGTATATGCAAAGATACGTTTTGTTTTAGTCCATTTCATAATTTGAGTATTCCTTTCTGAAAATAATCTGAAGGAAATCTGAAATTTTACTGAAATTTTATATAGTTAAATATTTAGTAGACAGATTATTATGATTTTCCTCAGAAAAATTTCAGCATTTTCCCGTTGTTTATTTCTTACCTTTGTCACAAAAATAAAAAGATTTTAAATGATATGAAAGCGTTGTTATTTTTAATTTTGGTAGTGTTATGTATCTGTTTTGATTCACACCAAGGCAATGAATTAAAGTCATTAGAGATGAATCAACTTTTTTTAAGTAATGTAGAAGCATTGGCCAATAATGAAGGGGTTAATTTTTTTTGCTATGGTGAAGGTGACATTGATTGTCATGGTATGAAAGTCGAATTTAAAGTTCAAGGTGTGAGTTTAGATTACTGAACTGTATTAAAATCATAATTTTAAACGATAAAATGAGAAAGGTTAGTTTTATCTTATTTTCTTCTTTATTCCTTTTTTCTTGCTCAGATGATAAAAAACATGATATTGAAGTTTTAGTTAAGGAATGGAACAACAAGGAAATCCGTTTCCCCGATAATCCTGTGTTCACGCACTACGTAACAGATACCGTTCCTTATAGGATTCCTAAGTCGGACTATAAGGTAGTAGTCTTTGTAGACTCTGTGGGATGTATCAGTTGTAAGCTTCAGCTGCCGAAATGGAAGGAATTCATGCACGAGGTGGATTCGCTTAGTGACGGAAATGTACCGTTTGTATTCTTCTTCCAGACAAAAGATGTCAGTGAATTGAGATACATCTTGAGGCGCGACAATTTTTCACATCCTGTATGTATTGACACGGAAGACAGTTTCAACAAATTGAATCGCTTCCCAGATGTAATGACATTCCAGACCTTTCTTGTAGATTCGGGTAATAGAGTAAAAGTGATAGGTAATCCTATCCATAATCTTTCTGTAAAGGAACTTTACCTGAAGGAACTGACTGGGATGAAAAGTAATCCACTTCCCGTTACCATAGTTCATCCTGATTCTACAGAGTATCATTATGGAACAGTTGGTAAAAATAAGAAAGAAAGCAAGAAGGTTATTCTCCACAATACAGGCAAAGAGGTGTTCCGTATAAAAGGAGTTACCACTTCTTGCGACTGTATGACTGTAGAATACGGATGGGATGAGATACTGCCTGGTGAAAGCGCTGTTCTAACTGTGAAATATAAAGCCGAGGAGCCTGGTGATTTCTGGCGTACAATAACGGTATACGGCAATATCCCTGAGAAGTCCTTTACTTTGGACTTTTGGGGAACAGTCAAAAAATGAGAGATAAAAAGAGTGGAAACATGAATCACGTGTCTGCAAACAATGAACATCATATTCCACTCCATGTTAAACCCATCCAATCGAAGAAAGGAAGTGTTACCAATGCAAAGGTAATGATTATTTTGAAGCACTACAAATCGGGTATTTATAGCTTCGTAGAGAATCTGAAATTTAAATTTAGACACTTATAAGTTGAAAAAACATGAGAAAAACAATTTTAAGAGCCACTTTTGTCGCTGCATTTGCTTTTGTGGCAGGTTTAGCTTTGTATACATCACAACAAGGAAAAACAATGTCAGATTTTATTCTAGTTAATGTAGAAGCATTAGCTAATAATGAAGAAAATCCTTTGTGTCCTAATGGATGTTTTGATAACGGTACAGGATGTTATTGTTATCAATGGTATCCTACTTATCGAGAAGCTCGATGAAAAATATAAATGAATGTTATAACGGTTTGTGGTATCCATGTAAACGCGAAGTATATAATTACTGAATACTATAATATTCATTAAAGAAATCCTTTATGGTGTGGAAGACAATTCCATCCCATAAATTAAATAAGAATGGTTTTATGAAAAATTTATTAGTAATAATATTAGGATTTATAATTTTCAGTTGCACAAGAAATTCATCAACAGAAAAATATCAGACTGACCGTAATAATGTAGAAAATGTTCATGACTGTATTAAAGAATTTGAAACTGATTCTATTCTTATCGGTAACAATGCCCGTATATATATAATGGATAATTATCTGCTGATTGCCGACCATAGGGGATATGACAAGCAGATTCATGTATTTGATAAAAATAGTTTTCGGTATCTGGCAAGTACTGCTCCTCTGGGTCAGGGGCCGACTGAAATTACGGTGTTGGGAGCTATAGCAGTGGACGAGAAGCGAGGTAAGTTTTATGTGAGTGACCATGGCAAGAATAAGATATTCAGCTATGATATGGACAGTGTATTGGCTGATCCGGATTATACACCAAGTGTAAAATTGGTTATGGACAAGACAAACTTCCCTTCCGAGTATGAATATATCAATGACACCTTGTGTATTGCTCGTACAATACTTCCTAAAGGCGTTAATGACTATATGCCATCTGTTTCTCGCTGGAACATGCAGACTGGAAACATGTTATCGATCTCTTATAATCATCCGGATATAAAGAAAAAACGCACTACTTGTGCTTCATCACAACAATACGGATTGATTGCAGAATTGTATAATAATTATGATTTGTTGACCATAAGTGATTTCAACGGAAAATTAAAATGCAATGTTTACGGGCCAGCATGGGGAAGTACGCAACGTAACCATTATTATAGTGATGGTTTTTTTGATAATAACAATCATCTGATTGTTTCATTCTCAGGTGGTGACAATAATACGGATGCATATTATCCTACCTGTCTATTGGTCTTTGGATTGGATGGTGAATACATTAAGACACTTGACGTAGGGTACAAAATAAGCAGCATGAGGTATGATAACAAGACTAATCGTCTTTATATGAATTTGAATGATGAAATCCAATTTGCATATCTGGATTTGGATGGATTGATAAAATGAGGTTCTTATTGACGGTAGGGTTTATATCTGGTATAAGAATCCATCGGACTATAATTACATACGTTCCGCCAGAATGCAGATTAAAGATTTGTGATGGTAAAGATTGTGCAACAGATACAATCATTTCTACATAAAGAGGAATCGGAATGATTCAATACTGTGTATTTACATAAAGATGATTTTGAGGGCTATATGCATTTAGGGTGTTTCATGCAGTTGCTCGGACAATGAGGAATGGTGGATGGAAAAGACACTCGAAATGACGGGGACAAACCTCGTGGAACTAGAAAAGGTTATGGGATACTGCGGGTGTGCAGCCTAAAGCTGTGTATGGCACGGTTCCTCATAGGGAAAGCTCTACTGCTGAATGTCCCAACGGCAGGGGGCATAATGCATCAGTAGTGATGGTGGTGAATGGTGTATTCAATAGTGAATCATGGTTGTAAGATTATGAAGAAATGGTTTGATATAATAACGAAGATTGCCTTTGTGTGTATATGCTTGTTCCTATTGTGGATTCTGGCACAAGTGTTTGTGTTTACATCCTTCCGGATACCAAGTGATTCCATGTCGCCTGAACTCCGAGAGGGCGATTATGTTTTGGTGTGGAAACCGGTCGTTGGGGCACGGTTGTTCAACCTGAACAAATCGCTCAATCTGGAACAGACTGAAATATACCGCTTACCGGGATTCAGAAATATAAAGCGCAATGATGTGGTAGTTTTCAATTTCCCACATCCAAACGACTGGAACCATATAGAGATGCACATAATGAAGTATTATATCAAGCGCTGTATCGGATTGCCCGGAGATACGCTCTCCATAAGGAAGGGGATGTTCAAGGTGAAAGGTGTAGACATGCCCTTGGGGAACGTAGCCTCACAGAAGCACATAGGATTGACGCGTCCCGAGGATTTTCCGGAGGGCGTGTACAGGTGTTTCCCATACGACTCCCTGCTGGACTGGAACATAAAGGAGTTCGGACCCCTGTTTGTTCCCGGAGAGGGGGATGTGGTGAAGATGAGCCGTACGGGTGGTGTATTGTACCGTAAACTCATTGAATGGGAACAAGGAAAGAAGATGTATATAAAGGGAGATACAGTACTGCTGAACGACAGTGTGATAACTTCTTACCAGTTCCGTAAGAACTATTATTTCGTGGCGGGAGACCATGGTGAGAACTCACAGGATTCCCGTTACTGGGGGCTGCTTCCGGAGGAGTATATCGTGGGGGTGGCTTCAAGGGTATGGAAATCTGTGGACAGCTATACGGGCGATATTTGCTGGGACAGGGTATGGAAGAAGATTGAATAAAAAGGAATATGGAACTTTTTTGAGCGAGCTATGCATATTATGAGTGTTGAACTAAGGAAATGGTTATGCAGAGTCATACCGTGGCTGGCAGGCCTGCTGCTTGCAGGACTTGCGGGTGGAACCGTGCTGGTGACAGACGGACGTTTACCGTCCGACCTTCTGGGAACGCAGTGGATGTGGCTTTCTGCCGTGATGACTGTTGTATTACCTTTGTGGCTTGCCGGATATATTGTGAATCCACAGCGGACTGTCCGTATCGTGTCGGAATCGGTGCAATGGGTGCTGATGGGATTCGGAGCAGTGGAAGCCCTGCATGGCCTGGGGCAGATTGCAGGTATATATCCGTCAAACCATTCGCTTTTTGTCCTTACGGGCACATTCTATAACCCGGGTCCATATTCAGGCTATCTGGCGGCAGTTCTTCCGGTAGCTCTGTACCGGATGTTAATATTGAACGGGAAGAAAGACCGTCTTTCGGTTGTGCAGTATTATCTATCGATGTGTGTGCTGTTGCTGATATGCTGTGTGCTTCCGGCGGGCATGAGCCGTGCGGCATGGATTGCTTCCCTGATTTCGTGCGGATATGTGGTTCTCAGGGTTTACCGTGTGAAAGTAAAATCGTTTGTATCGGAACACAGATATGCCGTATTTGGCGTGCTTATACTCGGCTTGCTGTCTGCCTCCGGTGCGTATTTCATGAAACGTGATTCGGCAGACGGCCGTTTGCTGATAGGGAAGATAACTTCCCGGGCCATTGCCGGCAATCCTTGGGGTGAAGAAAACGGAAGGACATTTTCCGCCATTTACGGTGATGCCCAGGAAAGATACTTCACTGATTGTGAATATTCGGAGTCGGAGGCATGGGTTGCCGGAACACCCGATTTTGCCTTCAACGAATATCTGCAGATAGCAGTTGAATATGGAGTGTGGGTATCCGTTTTGCTTGTAACTGTATTACTTGTGTTGTCAATGATAGCCGGGAGCCGTAAATCTCTTGCGGGAATGGGCGGATGTCTTGTATCACTTATGGTATTTGCCTGCTTTTCCTATCCGCTCCATATCCCGGCTATTGTTTCTGTATGGTTACTGGCGGTAATGGCGCTTTGTGGCGAAGGTCTGGTGATGATAAAACGCAAATCAGTTGCCGTGATAATCCTGCTGCCGGTTGTTGTGGCCGGATTAACAGTTTCGGTGAATAGGTATGGTATGTACTCCGCACGCACACGGGCTGTTCGCCAGTGGATGCCTGTCAGGGTTCTGTATCATTCCGGGGCATTTAAGGCGGTTGCCGAGGAATATGGAAAGCTTTATGATAAAATGTCCTGGCATAAAGATTTCTGTTTCGAATACGGAAGGGCATTATACAAAACCGGAAGTTACGGCAAGGCAGAAAAGGTCCTTTTGAAAGCCATGACGGTGAGCGGAGATCCGATGATATTGAATATTCTGGGACGCAGTGCGCAGGAGAGCGGAGAATATGGGAAAGCGGAGATGTATCTGCTACGTTCCACCCGCAGATTGCCGGAGCGTGTATATCCCCACTATCTGCTGGTTAAGCTTTATGCTGAACCCGAGTATTTTGACATGGTAAAACTTGTCAGGGAGGCAGAGTATGTGCTTAACGCTGAACCTAAGGTGAATTCTACCGCTATAAGGGAAATGAGACAGGAGGTGAAGAAAATATTGGAAGACAAAAAATTGTGGAAGAATCAATAAAAGAATAATATAAAATCGGGTAGGATATGGAAAACAGTGGAAACATGAATCACGTGTCTGCAAACAATGAATATCATGTTCCACTCCATGTTAAACCTATCCAATCGAAGAAAGGAGGTGTAACAAATACAAAAGTAATAATAATTCTGAAGTGATACAAATCGGTGATTTGCCGCTTTATGTATGAATAGACAAATTAAGTCAATAAACAAATTTTGAATAAAATGAAAAAGAATATCTTGAAATTAGTTTTTGCATCCGCATTTGCTTTGGTAGCAGGCTATAGTGTATATGCTTCACAGCAGGAAGTTGAAATGTCAGATTTAGCAATGGCTAATGTAGAAGCATTAGCAAGTGATGAAGGTTCTGTGACATGTGATCCTGATAAAGGAGATACATGTATGGTTGGCTCAACCCCAGTGAAAGATTATGATGAAGACGACTCTTGGTTTTGATTGTTAATTATAGCATCATTGCAATACTATTTATTATTGCAATGATGCTGATTTAATTATATGAATATGAAAAATATAGCATTTTTTTTTATTTTGTTTTGTGTTGGATGTTCTTCACGTGATGATATAAAGCTCAATGATATACAGGTTGAATTTACAGATTTTGCAGAAACTGACTCTTTATTATTTGCTAGTTTATCTGAAGAGATTATAGAGGAGCCATCAGAGATGAAATTATGGGATAATTTTTTGATTATTAATGATTTTAATAAGAGTGGCGATAATTTTATTTCATTTTATTCTTTAGAAAAAAATGAAATAATTGAAACTCGAATGAATAAAGGAATGGGACCTGGTGAAATGTTATCATGTAGTATTAATATTTTAGGGGATGATTTGTGGTTATATGATATGAGTAAATCAAATATTGTTTGCTTTCCTCTTTTAGAAATATCAAATGACAGATTAAAACCGTTCCAATATCAACTTTCAAAGTATTATTATGACATTGCAATGTTAAATGATACTATAATGGTTGGTTCAAATGATCTTACCATAAACAAAAAAATATCTTTTGTAAATATTAAGAACGGTGATATAAGATATTCTGGTGAATATTCGTATGTTAACCCTAATATTCCTATGTCTTCATTTATTGATGCATGTAACAGTTATATAGAAGTCAATCCAAAAACGAAAGATATATTATTGGCTTATCGCTATACAGATGTAATAGAAATTTATGATTCAGAAGGAAATTTGAAAAATTCAGTTCATGGTCCTGATTGTTTTGAAATAAAATTTCAACCAGGTTCGTATGGAATGCGTAAGACAAAGGAGACTAGAAAGGCTTTTGTGAATGCTTATGTAACTGAGAAACACATATATTTATTGTATTCAGGATGTACAAGAGAGGAAAAGAATTGGTCTGACGGAAATGAAATTTTTGTGTATTCATGGAGTGGAGTACCAGAAAAACGATATATTTTAAATCAGCCAGTTTACTCGTTTGCGGTAGATGAATGTAGTGGATATATTTATAGTTATTCTTTGGAAAGTAGTGAATTAATAAAGGCTGTTATGTAACTATTATATAGTGAGAGTGTATCGTGATATATCAGATAGATTGGGATGGTAATCCTGTGATCAAATATGAAACGGATTTGCCATTGTCGCAAATATGTGTATCCAATT